>Ga0209700_102808_pt1 | contig 34709 bp, 13 predicted proteins | sample SiratroredBW_FD_187528 | JGI IMG/M metagenome (GOLD analysis project Ga0209700, IMG submission 187528) | Root nodule microbial communities of legume samples collected from California, USA - Siratro red BW (SPAdes) (version 2) | ecosystem: Host-associated > Plants > Roots > Nodule | place: USA...
AAAAAAAAAAAAAAAAACATTTAAACCAGGCAAAAGATACATACTGTCAATTCCCAGCTGATCCACTGCAGCCACAAACTGTTGATGAAGCTCCACAGACCAAACAACTCGCGGCTTCTTTAACGTGGATGTGTCATCTCTATCCTCTGCCTCCTCCTCCTCGTCCCTTCTCTTCTTTGAGTTTCTCCAACTGCCTTCATTAGCCGAGGAAGAGTAATCTGCTTCATCAGACGCCTTAGGTTGGCGATCTCCTTCTTCGGCACTGCCGGATTGCTCAGCGTCTTTCCACTCATTCTTCTTCTTCCGAACCACATGCTGCCATATGTTCTTCAAAGCCTCAATGCGAACAGGCTTAATCAGGTAATCACACGCACCGTGAGTCACACCCTTCATAACAACACTCTTACCATCATCCGCAGACATCACTGCAACCATCACACAAAAGATGTAAATTTAAACACCAATGCACTCCACAAGAAACAGATCTAATCAGGTCAAACGAGGCACTCACTGATAACAGGAAGGTCCATCTCCAACCCAATGTGCTCCAAAAGTTTAAATCCATCCATGTCAGGCATATGCACATCGCTTATAACAATGTCAAACCCATTTTTGTTCTCTCTGAGAAGTGAAAGCGCAGTCTCTGCTCGGTTGCATTTGGTAACTGAAATCACCACCACAACAAAAAGCCTAAAAATTCGCATACATATATAAACCCAACAACAATTCAAACGACGAAACAGAATAACAAATCTGACATCCAACGGTTACCAAAAGCCTAAGTCAAAGGAAGAATCAACAAATCAAGAAACAAAAACTGATCACCGAGCAGTTAATTAAGTTGGGGTTTCAATTTTTGTTCTGTTTCTCTCTTGTTATTTTTTAAGAAAATCAATTAACAACCGAGCGTTGAAATAGGGAAAAAGAAGAGAGAAAGAAACAGAAAACAGAAACAAACGGATGGAGTAGCAGTAGTGTAGTACCTTCATAGAGGCACGTGCGGAGCATCTTCTCGAGAATCATGAGGCACGTGGGATCATCGTCGACCACCAGAACCCTGAGACCCGCCGGAAACTGGTCGGAGACGGCGTCGCTGGATTTCATAACCGCGGTTGTAGTAACCGTTGACAAGGATCCCTTTCCGTTGCTGAGATTCATGCTTCGGAGATCCAAACCGAACCTAAAGGAACAGTAGCGCCACCACCGCCGCCACAACAAGAACAAGAACAATAACAAACACGCGACAACAGCGGCGTTCACATAGTTCGAATCGAGTTCGAAGCGAAAGTAAAGTGAAACAAATTTAGGAGCTGTTGCTGCCGAGTTCGCAATTGGACCAAAACGCAACGCAGGAATCGGAGGAGAAAGAAAGAGAAGACGAATTTTGGGTGAGAAATATATTTTTATTTCATAATAAAAAAACAATAACTATTGGTCTGCGCTTCAAGCTTATGTCCTCGCCTTGTCACTGTTACACGCTGAATTTCTCGGGTATTTAATTATTCTTTAATTATTCTCGGGCATTGATCATATTTGGTATTTTTTTATTCAGTGTTTGTATTTGTTTTAAGTAAAACATTAATGTTATTTATTATGCCACTTAATAAATTTCCAATAATAATAACATGACGGTAATAGTTGTGGATTTAATTTGTTATTTCCGGAGATAATTTGTGACGTTACATATTTATAATAATTATAATTTATAATATAATGAAAGTAGGGTGTGAGTGGCTCCTGAAAGAGTGGATCCAGCTCATTCATGCGAGGAACTAACCCCTCCTATTAAATCTACTATTCCCACACACTTCACCTACCTTAGAACCTTTTACATTTTACTGTACCATCTTTAGTTGATTAAAATATGTTACATTTTATGGTATTTAATTTTAAATGACGAAATTTAAGTATTTATTGAACAATTAAGGAAATTAAAAATTATTTATTCAAATTGGTATAAAAATCCACAAGACGTATGTAAAAAATGAAAAAAGAAACACATAATTATACAATTTTTCAGAATATAACCTCGAATAAATAATATAGAAATCAATTATATCGTATCACGGTAATAAATGAGGGAGAAGTGTAATTATTTATTTTTCTATCGAAACAATTAACTAAAATGTTGGCTCTACTGGAAGCTTAAAAACAAAAGTCTTTGGATAAAAAATTTCATAAGTTTTAAGTTAATCTCATTTTAAATTATTTTATTTTTCAGTATTATACTGGCTATTTTCCACGCAGGCATGTTGATAAAATTATTTAAAAAATAACAGTGTGTAAAGCAAGACAAGGAATTATGATGTTTAAATTCGCGTAATTAAGAGAAATTTAAATTAATACGAATGATAACATGCTTTTATAGACATTCATCTGACATTAAAATCATGTTCATGATGTCTCTTAATTGCTAGTAATCGGTCAAAATTTTGATTTAAATTGTTTGAAGACAGAATAATTGAAATTTAAGGAAAAAAGGTTATTTGTAGCGAATATATACATAACAAATATGTAATTGAAATTCATTGCGTCCGAATATCTGATTTTACAAAAACAAGAATTATTCCTTCGATGTTAATTTCACGGCAACACTTTCTACGAATGACACTTATTACTCTCCTCACCTGAACCAATTCACATTATGGAATTAATTTATAGCATTTACTAAACGAAGCATTATCCATGGCGATGGTGGGTCTCTTCTCATTTAAGCTTTATGCAAACAAATAAATAAAATAGTACAAAGTTTGATGTTGGTAGTTTGGGTCAATGTCCACATACATGTAAACGAATCCCAAAGTTATTATGCAAGCCAGTTCATTGATTTGACTCCAAAATAACTTAATTGGATGGGAAGCACTTTGACATGCACACCATGGAAACGTAACCACAAGCCACAAAACCAAGCAATAGCAAATTACCAACTTTTCTTCCTTGTAGGCATTTTCAACAACAATTGGTTTAAAATAGCGTTGATGTGCGAAAATCGCGTTTCAAGTGTGTATATATAAATAGTAATGTTGGCACGGCAAGCAGCACTTGCATTGTGGTTGTGGCTTTGGTATCCACTTTGCATTGAAAAATTTGGTGTAATTATTTAAAGAAGAGGCATTGAAAAATATGAAAATGTGTAACGTAAGAAAGGGAGTGCAAAGTGGGTATTCCGTTGAAGAACTTTATGATTCTGAAGCTCTACTTTTGAAGCGACTTAAGCTCAATCCTTTCATTATTCATTCATTCAACAACTTGAATCCCTATCCCTATCCCTATCCCTATCCCTTTCCCTTTCCTTCACTATTATCTATCTCTGTCTCTTTCTCTTGTGTTTGCGTTTTTCAGTGTGCCCTCTGACTCACTCTTTGCCTTTTTTTTATGCAAAGATAATATTATATTGCTTATTCCTCCACCACTTCCCCCCTCTCGCCACGTGTCTCGCCACGCCCCTTTCACCGGATAAGCCTCACTCACTGCTCTTTCATTTTCCATCTCATACCTACTACATTTTCATCCCACAATTTTCCATTTTTTATATTATTAAGTGCAAGAAAAGCAGTGAAAAAGCAGCATCTGAAAAACGTATATTCGGTAGGGAACCTTTTCTTAGTTACGATGAATAAATAAGAGCACACACCAAACACTTTTCACTGTGAAAAAGTGGGAGTTATTTAGAATAATAGTAGTTTGCGAAACAAAACTGTACACTATAACTTGAAACCGTGACATTGATTCCCTAGTGGCCACTACTACTACGTACCACCCTCTTCTCTTAACTCTCACCTTTCACTTTGTCTTCTCCCAACAGATTTAAATCTTTAAAGTTCATCATTGAATTATTAATAATGGTGGTTCGGATCATTTTGTTTATTTATTATTTTTTGTTTCTTGCATTTAAGCTTTTTATGGGCTAGAGAATAGCGAAAACAGGTGATATATGCTTTTAAGGAAAATGGAATATTTGTGTGCGTCACTTTTAGAGAGAGAGGGGTTTCATGCGCGGAATTAAAATATTTGTTATGTATAATTTATAATATGTGCGTGTGGGGTGGAGAAGGTGAGTGAAGTTAAGCCACATGGCGATTCATGGAAGTTGGAGAAAAGTCTAAGTAACTTTTCCTAACTTTTCCCTGTCTTTCTTCACATAGCATCCTAATAATTCACTCTCTCTCTCTCTCTCTCTCTCTGCTGCTTCTACAAGTGTTTTTGTTTGTGTTTGTGTTCTGTGTGCATTTCAATCATGACTCCCATATTCATTCAGTAACTCATCTTTCTTCTGTGCTACTTTGTTTTAACCTATAACTTTTATTTTCTTCAAATTTGAACTGCTCCCATCATCATTCTTTCAATCCCTCCATCTACCATCTCTTCCTTTAATCATTCACATCTAAAACAGCCCCCAGTTTTAGCTTCTAATGCAATTTTGTTATCGTTTATTATACTTTATTAAACATTCAATCCATTCTTTTAATCATCATAATCTACATTATATACTTTGTACAATAGTTTATATTGGTTCTGATTATGGCTAATGTAAAAAATGTTTTTTCTTATATTGTTTTTCTCATAACTAGTGTAAACAGTATTAAAAAAAATAGTTATAATCACAATAAATGTTAAGAAAACCATTTCTTAAAAAAAAATAATATCCAGACATATGAACTTCCATTAATATACAACAAAACTACACTTTCACAACGAGTTCCATTGCTAATTTAAGCACAATAAGTATTATATTGAAGTATATTTGGATTTCATACAATTTAAAAGGACAAAAGTAAAAATAAAATATTTTTTATAACTGAAGATTTTATAAAAAATATAGAGTAGATAAAAATGTATTTGAATGAGTAAATGTTTTATAAATAAACGTTTTCCCATTTACCAAATTCTTCAAAAGTTTGTCAGGTTATGATTTCAAAAGGTAGAAGTAGAATGTGGCTATTTTGTGGTTAAAGTGAATAACGTCCCATTCTCAATGTTGCTTGCAAAAGCGATCTAAATTAGTCAAATTCAAGTAATACTATGTTGCAAACTATATTTAGTACTACTTGTCCATAATGATATTAAGAACATGCCATCAATTATTATCGTTACATAATCATATATTCAAGTCACCCTTCTTAATTTATTACATGTTATTTACTCATGCAAGAAAAATACTTAGAACACATTTTAAATGTTGAGAATGTACTTAAATAATGATCAAGCAAAACATCTATCGTCCACATGCACATCCAATAACATTCCTTTTCGTTTTATCCTAAGTTAGTCAAACAAATATGTGATTAAAATCAGAAATTAAACACTCCTACATTTTTAATTTGATCACATGATCATTGATTAACCTTTTTATATCCGGTTCTAATATGGGGTCATGCATGGTGATATCCAAAATGAATTTATCATGCATGTATGACCCACAATTTGTCCGTCAGTCAGAGAAAAATAATGGAACTTTTAAATCATGGACAAAATAAAGGTCATTAACCTACGATAAATCATGAATTTTATTTAAATTAAACTTATGATAAATAAAAAAGCGTCATAAATAAATAAATAATAAAATAAGAAGAGAAGAGAGAAAAACGTTGACAATAAATAAAATAAAACATCGTTGTCCAAAAATCACCTTCGACGGGGGCGCAGGATGTCTCATGCTGGTGATGTAAGAAGGAAGAAGATAAATGTCCATCACCCTAGAAGAAAGAAGAGAAAATAAATCTGAACCTTTTATTTAAAATTGGACTGATCTAACGGTGCAAAAGAAAATTCCCACGGTGGGAGACATGTACTAGTCTACCACCCTAACCTCCATATAGAAACAAATCTTTAATGAAAGATAAACTTTTGACTATAAAAGCATAGATGTTATTTTTTTCATAGTGTTATTCTTAATAATAACAAATATTTAACAAAGAAATTTTACAATTATCTGAAAAAACAGTGATTTTGAAAAATAAGTAATAAATAATTATGTGGATTTTTTTTCAACTCTCATAATAGTTTGAGGAGTGTCCTAAATTCTTTTTTTCCAACTCTCATGATTGAAAAACGATGCTTTTAAAAAATAAACAGTTGTTCAACTATTGTATTGAAATTTTCAAATATAGGAAAAATAGGATTAATGAGACTGGATCAATTGATATAAGATGCTACACTTTTACATCCACATAATTTAATAACTTTAAATACAAAACAAAAATAGCTAATTGTAACATATTATATGTAAAATTAAGTAAAAGAATAAAATGTCAATCAGATTTTTATTTAGATGAACTTTTATAAATTTAATATATGCATGTGAAATAATAAATTAGCAGGTCATTACCAGATTTTATGATGCACAGTGATATTTCATGAAATTTTATCAAGATGATTAAAATTATATTTAAAGTATAAATTAATTTTATAGGTTGACTTGATAATTATTCCTATCAAATTCACATTGAATCAACCTTACATATAAAAACTTATCTATTATTGATAATTACGGTATCATGACATGAACAGTGTCCAGACAGTGAATTTAAAAAATCCATGACTGGACAAAAAGACAAGTTATTAATGTATTCTTTTCTAAAAAGTATTTCTACCCCATCAATTTTTTGATTTGACACACTCCTAGAAATGTCTATTATTTAATAGTGTATTTATTGTTGTTTCTATTATAAATTATTTTTAATTCCCTTTCTGTAAATTTATAATAACTAAAAATGACTTTATAGCACGATTTAAATAAAATAGAACTAAAAGCATCGGTAAGCGAATAGTCCAATTCAAGAAAAGAACAATGATTTTCAGACAAGTAGTTTTTCTTTTTATTTTAGTTTATTTATAAAGTAATGCTTACTTATATGTTTAAAATAATAGTGATAATAATAATGAAAATGTTTATTACGCAATTTAAATTAAAAAAAATGAGAGGATAAAAGGAGGTGGCGTGTTGAGAAGGTGTGGGCCCTTGGAAAAGAGAGCAACATGGTTCAGAGCGAGTGGACCAACGCGGAAGAGTGGGACCCACGGCAACTCATCTGTCGTTATCTCTGAAAACAGAAGGTGGCCCCACTCCCACGTACGTGCGCGTCTCCTACACGTCCTTTTCCTCCCACTGCATCAAAATCACTCTTCAACTTTTACCTTCTTCTTTCTTCTCTAATTAATGTTTCAGGACACACTCACTACCACTCATCATATTCTTAACTAAATAATGCCCAAATTTTAAAAAACATTGTATTCATTTCTTTTTTCTAATATGTCACATTTAAATAAATAAATCAATAAAATATTAACTTTTTTAAATATATTTTTCTAATTTCTTGTGATATTTTCTTATACACAACATTATGTATCTTTTATTTATAAAAGAATTATATTCTTTTTGTTCATTTTTTTCTTCACCGAAAAAAAAAACATTTTTATTATTTTATTATAATAATGTCTTCAATTTCATCTTACTATTTTACATAGTTTTAATTTTATTTAGTTTAAAAAAAACAATTAAATATAATTTTTTAATTAAATTTATGGCAATAAATTATTGCATAGAACACCTGAAATTCGTTACTCGTGCTACCTGCTATTTCTATTAATTCTATTATGACGTATTATTTATTATTCATGTTAAACAAATTATTGTTAGTTTGATTGAAGAGATTTTAAAACCTTTTTTTTTTCAGGAGAACTAAATTAAAAAACATTTAAAAATCATAAAAAATTTGAAAAATCAATCATAATAATAAAAGTCATTTAACCTTTAAAAACAAAGTCAATCTCTATCACTTTTAATCTTTAAATTTTATACAACGAGATTAAGTTAAACGGAGTTAGGGAATTAATAAATTATTCTCCAAATAATTAATAAATGTAAATTTCAGTCCGCTTGTACTCCAAATAATTCATTTAAAATACTAAAGGAAAAATATTTTAATTTTCTTTTAAACTTTTAAAAGTAAAAATACAATTAGTAAAATAATAATTAACTTAGTTTTGAATTTACAAACACAAATAGAAACAAAATTTGAATAAAAGAACATCGATTAAAAAATAATAGAGGAAGTAATAATTTCACTTTATTTATAGAAGTATTAATAGTGTAGTTGGATAAAAAATGAAGAAAATAATTAATTTTTATTGAGAATTTGAAATATTTTAACAGAAAAATATATATTGCTATAGTAAAAAATTTTAAAATAAATTTAAATTTTAGAATTTGATAAAAGCACTTGAATGAGTTAAAACTAAAGAATTTGAAATTTTATCTTATTAAAATTTCTTGTATCTTTAATTTCTAGTAACTTCTTTCTTAGCTTAATTTTAGTTAAAACACTCAGATTTGATTAAAACCAATATATTATTAGTTTAGTCATTATTTTTGAAGGTCATAATTTTAACGTTGTAATATTAAGTCTAAAACAAAAACTAAAGAAAAAAAAAAAGCACAAAAAGTTACATTTATATATCTATGTCTTCGATATATATATATATATATATATATATATAATTTTCAAATATGATATAATCATGATTTAAGAAAACAGATTAATCTTGGTGAAATCATAAACCTGTATGATCGCTATATAAAGAAAAATTTTAGAATCGATAAGAACGGGCAAAAAATTGATTATATCGACCAAAAACCAGTCAACCAGTAATTTTTTGTGTAGAAATGATGCGACATGTTTTCAGTTAAATAAATGGATTTTTCTACATTGCTTCAAAACTCTTTTAGCATCAGAGATCAGTGTACAAATACTTAGCTAATGGATTATAAATAAGTTATCGTTAATATGTTAACTAAAACTGAAATGTCTTGATCGATTATGTGTTGCTAAATACTTATGCTAATATTCAGGTTTTTACATCACTAATTCTAAGATTTTGGTGAGGCTGGGTTCACCAACCAAACTCGTACAATAAAAAGTCCACTAATAACATAAATAGATAACACTGTCCACATTGAAGAAAATAAAAAGAAAATCCCTGATAACATAAGAAAGACACGTTAAGATTTTATGGAGATTATCCCAACATATAAGAACTATTATTATTATATACTGATTAACATAATTATTACGAGACTAAGATAAGATAGTCCACCTAATAAAGGTGATACACCACAATTATTAATAATTAGATTAATGAGATATTCTTTGAGTAAACTATTCATAACCACATTAAAAAAAAAATGCATATTAATTATTCTAATGATCAAATATTGTGCATAATTTTGTGATTTAACTTATATACTAACAAACTTCTTCATACATAAAACATGCGATCAACCACGAATGATCAACCACATGTTTATTATTCAGAATATGTATAAGATTGAACATTTATTGAAAAACCCAATGAACCTTCCACAGAAATATTATATTTACAAAACGCACCGAATATTTATCTACTGGTAACAATGTGATTTTTGATTTTTAGTATTATAAAAATATGATATTTATTTATTTAATAGTGTTATATATTGTTTAAATGTATTAAAATTAGTTCAAAACCATTAAATGTATATTTGGATACACTTATGTTTCATGATCCTACACTGAAACCCAACTACGCCATAGATGTTCGATTAATATTTTACTCAAATTGGTCGGTTTAACATTTGGTATACTTTTAAAACATTGCCTAAAGGTAAGATAAAGGTAATCTAAATACATTTTTTTTTTATTTTTTTAAGATAAAATCATGATAGAGTTTTTAATTTTAAAATAGGTAATATTTTAAATGGAGTGATTTTATAAGTTGAAGGTAAAATTAATTTAAAAATATATTTTTTTATTATGTTTTTAAAAAATAAAATAGTGATAGAGTTTTAAGCTTTAAAGCAAATAATACTTTAAATGTAATTGACTCTAATAATATTATTTTAATGAATTTGAAATCAGAATATTAATTAATATCATTGACATAATTTGTGGGAAATAAAACAAAATATTTTAAAAATAAATTACAGAGTTCTAAGCTCTAAAACTAATAATATTGTGACAGTTATAATACTATTTCAATAAATTTGGGATTGAAAGGTGTGTAAAAATTTAAATGGATACAAGAATAGGTAAATAAGGCTAAGTATAAATAAAAGTGGTGGAAAACTTTAATAATTTAAGTAGGATTTAATAGTTTTAGTGGTCCGTTTATTTGTAGTGTTTTTTTTTTTTTAGTTTAGTTTATTTTTTTAAATATTTTAGTTTGGTTTCAATTTTATTTAAAAGTAGTGAATATAATATTTCTACTAAATTAAATTGGTGTGCAGAAAATAACTACGTGGCACACAAACTTGATGATGCGGTCTCTCCTTTCATACAAAAATTAAAACTTATTTTCTTACAAGGATCGTTTATAAATTAAAGAAATATGTTATTAGCTAATATGAACATTGTTAAGTTACAAATAGGTACATTCCTTTAAACTCAAAGCATAAAAAATTCCCTTCCCTGCGTATTGTATAAAGATTCGTCTTCTAGTTATGTTTATATTAATAGAAAAACCAAACCAAACCAAAATCATAATTAATATATATATATATATATATATATATATATATATATATATATATATATATATATATATATATATATATCTTGGTGATTCTGTTGTCCAAAAGATTTGAACAAGATGAGTTTGAATCACATGGTTCAACTTGGCAAATCACAATAATCTTATTATGAGATATAACGATCACGTTTTGCTAATAAAAAAAAAAAATTATCACGTTTTGGATTTCTCTCTATGTCTTAATAAACACCTAGAAGATAACTACGTCAAATTTCATTGTCAATTACCATATCATGAAATTATTGTATCACGTCGTTATATTCTAGAAGTTAACACTCGTCAACGATAAAAATTAGATCGACTAATTATAAATAAAATTGGACATTTCAAAAACATGAGATTAAATTGAAAAAAAAAATTGTTAAACAAATAGATAAAAGAAAAGCTATTAAAATGATCAAATATATTTAGATTACGTTAATGTATTTATTAAAATGAGTTTTCTTGATAATTTAAAATTTGGCAAAGCGAGGTGAGGTTAGTTACGAAAAAAAAAAAAACAATTAATTGCGCATTCGTACGTTAACTACACAAAAATTGAGAGAGACTTTGATTTTATGAGCGGTGTTTAAATTAGTATACAGTGTTCTGCCAAAACGTTTACGTCTATGACAAGTTCCTTTCGTTACTTCAGAACTGGATAGAGACTATAATATTATTTTTTTCCCCTTCTTTGAAAATTACTTTAGTGCTGTTTAAACTAATCAATGATCAGTTTTAAATAAACTTGCAATTACAAGTGCTGTTTTGTTGGACAAAATAAATTATAGGAAAAATATTTCTAAAATTAGAAATCAAATCACGTGGAACTAAAATAAAGTACTATCTCTCAAGAGAGAGAATAAATGAATTTTATAAACAATAGACGATAAATTAATTATTTAAGATTCCCCCTGGGAGCATATTACTCGTTTTATTATGTAGGCATTACTTAAAGATGTGGCAAATAGAAATTACCTGTAAGAGACATGAGATGTATTAACTTTTGTTTGTGGGTAAAGTTGTTTGGTAGAACATGACAGGGACTTTCACTCTACATTTTTTATTATAATATGACAATGAATTAAACAAAGTTAGTGATTAGTTTCCACGATAAATAATTTGTCCCAACGTCATAAAATAGGGTTATCTGTTCACTAAAACTCCAATATCATTAGGTCTGTGTCACCAAATGAGCTTCATTAAACTATAATTCGCTGCTAAAGATAATAAACATGTGGTTTAATAACTATTCTCAAGAATAAAAATATAAATTCAGGGTTTTTTTTTTAATTTAATCAAACTAGTAAACTAAAAGGACATTGGGTGTCGGATTCAGGTAGTTATATGGCAATGAGTGTTGGATTCAAGGACTAAATTATTTATGACTTTTAACATCTACTCTTAAAACATTATAGAAACGTGAAATGTGTGCCACTTGATATCTTAAAATAAGAAAAAAAAATATTTAATACCTAAAAGCATAAAACACATTTAATACTTATCAAACAGGAAAGAATGATATGTTGTAGAATAATCGAAAATTCTTGAGAACAAAAATTAATTATCAAACTTAATAAAATAAATTCAATTTTATCTCAAATAAATTCAAGGGATAACTTATGACTAAAGTTTAAGTTAACAATGTGTAAAAATTTTATAGTTAGTGTAAATGTTTAAATGATTTGATGTTTAATTTAGAGTTTGTAACTTAAACAAGATATATTTTATATAATTTCACTCAATCAAATATGAAGTTTAGTAATGTTGTAAGGTTTATAAAATATTGTGTTGGTTTGGACTTTTAAGTGGAGATGAGTCTAAGTTAAAAGAATGATAATTCACATAATGAGAAAAAGAAAAAGAAAATGGTTCATATAGAAATTTTAATCAAATTACCATTCTTCCTATGTTTACCATTAGGTTTGACTAAAAATTAGACAACAAGTTGGCGAATATTGTTTTTTTATTGTTGATTGAAAGTTTGTAATTGAAGAACTAGGTTTCATATTATTATTCAATTTCTTTATTCTTTAAATTTTGAAAATGTTATTGTTTTGATGTATTAGTTGACTGTAACCATTTATTTGTGCATTTGATCTGATGTTCTTGTATCCATATTTAATCTTAGTGAAGTTTGATTGACTGACATGTATTTGTAAATTTTTACTTCTCACGTTAAGAGGATTTTTTCATGTTAAAAATGTTGATGTCTCTTTTGTTATTATTGTTATCATTTTCTATTTTTGCTCCTTGTAAATTCTTGCAAGTTCGGGAGAATTACTTTGTTCATACTTTGGTATTTTTTGGTTGTGGTTTTCCTTATTATCATGTAGATCATGCAACTACGTTAGGACGCGAGAGTTGAGCACGACTTGTTGGTGCTTTAGCATGAAGATCATGCAACTACATTATTAGGATGCTCAAGTGATAGTTGATCACTCAAGCACTGGTGAAATTCGAGACTACCTAAGTAAGGAAGTATTTCCTAATTATAAAAAGTAAGGTCACTCGAATAAGAAGAGTTCACTTAAGGGTGTGTGGTTATATTGATGATGTTACATGTACTTGATATATTTACATAAGTTGAAATACAAGGAAAATGTATGATATGCATGTTGAGATGTATATGGATGAAAATGATGATGAATCATGTATACGATACACATATATAATGTGATATTTATATTATGTTAAAGAAAATGATATTTTGAACATGTTGATTAAGACTTAAGACAGTGAGAAGTTTTAACTAAGTTTATATGTATTTAGCAATAGGTATACATATGCTTGGCATCTATGATGAATTACCTTGACATATGAATTTTTTCTTATGTGTGAGGTGTTTATCTCTTTCAAAAGTAGGTTTCTTAATGATAATGTTCTAATTTGATAATTGAAAATATTATTAAAGAGTTTCTTTATCTTAATATATATATATATCTATATATATATATATATATATATATTATTTTTGAAGACTTTATATTTTGTATAGTGTGACACCCCAAAAATAACATGCATAAAGCTAACATGTTAATATTCTATTAATTATAATTATGATTATCAACATACAATAATCTTTTAAAATAAAGTATTTCAAAATTCGACCTTCAGAATTCTACTAACATACAATTACAAAATATCTCCAATCTCTTTTGTTCAAATTTAGCTTATGTCTAAAAGCACCACTCATTCCAAATGATCCTCCACTGATCCATCTGTAACACCATCTACTCCTGTGTCAAAAACACGATCATTGTAGACAGATATCAAAACACAAGTACAACAAAACAAAAGGTAAGTTGACCAAATTTTTAATAATACTGAATATTTCAATTCAAACACAAAGATTAATACCGTTCTAAGTCTTTTTATTCAGTTACATGCACCATCACAATATAAGACACTGACACACTACAAACTTGACTCTACTTCCGGAAGACTCGTGCATTGAATAGACCTCGAGATATGCATCTGTCATACATCTCCACACTGTGAATCCACACAACCTCTACACAAATGAATCATCAATCATGTATGACAAGTTTAGTCCGCCTGAGACTTTCTTGACCAGCTATGTTTCAAGCTGCAGTCACCCAGTTCATACCTCCTTCGACTCTTACCACCTAGTAATAATCGTCTATTTGATTCATACTACTAGTAGAGTCAGGATATCAATCGTTCACCCGATCCTTAGACAATGCATTCCTAATTAACCCAGACACGAGTGTTTTCTTTCCTGAAAACACTATCCCTAGGCCTTGACCAACTTCATCAATACTCTATCAATATCACATCATAACATAGATCTCTACTAATGCATTCATTCACTTTTCAATCTCAATCTCAAAATGAAAGAAATCCCTAAATCATCAATACAATTAAATTTGAATTATCAATTATTCTATCTTATTAAATCCATGCATTGCATTACCAAAGAACCAAACAATCAAAACAGAAAGCCCCAAAATTTTATTATTATTATTATTATTATTATTATTATTATTTTGGGATTATTATTATTATTTTGGGTTTAGCTTGGGCGAAAATCTAGCTTGAGCGAGAATCTCCCTTGCTTGAGCGAAAATTCTCTTGCTTGGGCGAAAGCAGTCCAGAGAACACACTTGCTCTAGGGCCATTCTCGCCTAGACGAAACTACCTTCGCGCCTGGGCGAAATTGGACCTGAGAGAACCTCTCATGTTTCCAAGTGACTTTGCCTGGGCGAGATTGCCTAGCCTAGGCGGAAAATGCAGAAAAACAAGTAGTATCCACTACCTCAGAGTTAACATGCATGCCGTAGATGACCAGAATAATAAGAATCTACACACTTATATAATAAATGGTCTACCCCAGCACAGAATACCAACTCAACATATCAACATCCCATCAAGTTCACACAACTATCTCATACATGCAACATTCAATTCAATATTAATTTAGCATTTTAGACCTGCAAGAAACTTTACTAGATACAAATTATACAACTACTACAATCCTTAACTTCTTTATTCAAGACTTAAATTTGTAAACCAAATAAGCACAGACTTCAGGTTAGCTTCCCTTACCTGAATTGCAATCGCAATTCTCTATAACAACCCAATAGCCTAAGTTCCTCAGGAACTTGAATCTGCATCAAGGGATCTCTGATCAATGATCAGATTAACAAACTAGGAAGCTGAGCTCACAGAGGCATCGTTTGATGGCTCAGAAGCCACATGCAAGCTCAGTAAGCAGAGAAAAGCGAAAACCTAAAACTGACTCTAAGAGAAGGGAAGGGGTAGAAACGAACTTACTCTATTGGAGATTCTGATCGAGTAGACTTGTTCTGGTCTCTGCCACGAGTCCAACGGTGGGCTCCGCTCGAGAAACAGATGGAAGACAGACGTGAAGTCTTAGAGAAAAGTAAGAGAAAAGGGATGTCAGGGGTTTTAGAGAGATGGTGGCTCAAATAGAAATAAGACTTGACTATTAACTTTTCTTTTAAATAAGTATTTTTAGTTTAATAATATAATGGTCAGATACTCATTCCACTTTTACCACTTCATAGATTTTTTATATTGTTACATATAGTATATACATAAGCTATAGTATAATAAATATTATATTTTATAATATTACATGCTAATGCTAGTATATGTATTTTGCATCCGATGTTATACAAACCCAATAAAATAAATTCAATTTTATCTTTCTTATTTTAAATAATTCCAAAGACGATATCTAGAAAATTTATAATTTAAGGTAAAATTATAGACAAAGTTATTAGTTACTAATTTTGTAATGTTTTGAGAAGCAAAACTATTTATCAATGTTTTATAATCAAATTATTTTAGCATTTTATTCTTTATAGATAAGATGGCTGATTCATTTATGATGTATAATTGAACTGTTTTTTATCATTAAATCTCTAAATTTTCCATCAATATATTTCTGTCTTTGATAAAAAAATATTTTCTGGAAAATGCGTTATGCTCAATATTTACCTCTAATAAAGTACCTTCATTTATTTATTTTTATTCACTTGCAATTGATTGAAACCAAGACAGTCCATATTTTCAATATCATTTATTGGTGATTTCGCTCTCACTTTTTTTTTTTTTTTTTTTGTTTTTCTTTTTTTTTTTTTTTTTTTTTTTTTTCTGAATTCCAACTTCTTGTAATATTTTTGTTAGTAACAAATTTATCACGAACATTGAGATTGAATTAACTCTTCTACCTTTCTCTTTTTTATAAGTTTTCAAAAAAAAATTCACCCTTCTTACATGACATTTTATACTACTACAATGAATATAATTAAAAAACACAATAAAGTAAAATAAAAATATAAACAAAAGTATTGCAAAATAAAAAAAAAGAAAGAAAAGAAAATGATGAAATTTAGAACCTGAAAATAATAAGAATTAGCCATTCGAGGGATGAGAGATCTCTTATGTTTAAAAATTTACAAGTCTACCAATATAGAAAAAGAAGAAAACCACTATATAAGAAGTGGTGGAACTGAGGCAGTGAAACCTTTGGCATATATTCATATTGGTGATGAATTTAGAATTGCAAGTAGAGCACATGCCTCTGATAATAATGCATGAGAGAGCATTATTCTTGAATTTGGCAAGTTGTGGCAAACAGTACGTAGTATTATGGAATAGCTAAGCCTCTTTTTTTCATGTGCCCTCACCTCTCTCATATACAGATAATTTTATTCTTCCAACAGCATAGTCACATGTGACACTATCTGCAAATACATATAATTAACTCCCTTTGCATGCATGTCCCTTTTCCCCTCTTTTTCCCCCTTGTTTGAAGCAATTCAGCATGCATACTCAACTACCTAGCTAGCCTACTACTGCATTGCATTGAGGAAATGTTTCATTGACAAGAGAGTTTTTTATGATAGCCTCATCATTTCTATGGTCTCAGCACTTGTACAGCTATCATACTATCTTTTCACTTGTACAGATCGAACAATCTAATTCAATGGTCAGCACTTGCAAGCTAGGTAGCATGTGGTTGTGGTCCTTTCACCCCGTCCTTTACCTTCTTGTGGGCACAAACACCTTATACAAACACATAGCCCTTTATTATTGGCTCAGATGATTTCCTCAACAAAAATATTCTTGCTGCATAAATCAACACTGAAAGTTTGTTCTACATAAAACAAACATGACTCTTTCAACCTTGAATTACTAGGTATGAAGCTGTTCTTGTCGGAAAGAGGGGTGTCTAGTTTTGAAATATTTCCTTTCTGAACTTAAACTTTGATTAGTATTCAGAGACCTAAGCAAAGTCTACTTACAGAAAATTATCTAGTTGATCAATAAAAGTTTTAAGTGATTATAATAATAAGATATTTGTGTGTGAGTATAGGATTTTTAGTATCCAATAATGAAACTAAATAAGAGAGAATATCTTCATTTTTAGGCAAATATATTAAAATACTTATTTTTTAGGGTTTAGATCACATGTAAACATAATTAGCTCAGCCAAAACATGCATAGAGTGCACCGACAAAACATGCATGTTGATGGAAAGGCATGGTCACTTTTCTAGGTTTCCCCGTAAACATGATCTTGAAGCTATATAAAGTAAATTCTCATTCATCATCAGCAATTGTTGGGACAAGTTGGGGGGGCATGGTGCTGTTCAGTGGATCTAAATTGAACCAAAAACGAGGCTTCTTTTTTTGTGTCCTTAGGAGTGAAGGGTATATGTGAAGCCATGAACTGGAAAAGTTATCACTGTGGGCAACACCACAGAGCTGTGCAAGGTTGAGTCAGCATAGCATCTTAAAGTGAAGAAGCAGCATTTTGTTTGCGCATTTTTTTCAAACATGTTCAATGCACATGGCGCAGACACAAGCAATGCCACCTGACATATCAAATCTTGTAGTTGTATATATTCTACTCAATAATCTTTAAATAAAATATAAAAATATTGATCATACTATGAATAAGATGTGAAACTTTAGTACGAAGTTGAAAATAATGGTTGTTAAAATATATAAAGAAAACAAGTTGAAGAATAATAATGAATCTCTCTGAAAATTGAAATTAGAGAGAAAGTATGATAAGGGAGTGAATAGGAAGAGTCTTTTTCTCCATGTTATTCCAGTTGGAGCAATCATACGTTTTTGTGTGTGTTTGGTGACCATGTGATGGAACAATATGATTGCTAAAAGTCAAAAACCAAGTTACAATTAAAGCCAAAATAATTGGACGATATGTGAAGGTTACGTACTATGATTACACATTTGTTTTTGCTACATATGTACCAAATGAATGAAGTACTCTTTGTTTACTTCACCTCACCACAAAACTTTACAAATTTATCTCACCAATTTTCTGGGCATTGAGTTTAGTCCCTTAACGAGGACCATTCCATCTCCTTTTCTTTACCATCACTCTGCCCTTCATTACTTAAATATCATATAGACAGTGACCCATTGCCACAACCCATATGTTATCCTCACCACTTTGCTCGGAAAATTTTCTCTTGTGTAATTCTTTTATAAAATTTTTAGAATGAATAAGGGTAAATCGTACCAAGTTATACAATTTCAAGAAAAGATGGTGTCATCAAGAAAAGATGGTGTCATCGTAACACTGATTTTATTTAACACGATTTTAAAAATTAAACTGAAATTATTAAACATCATCATAATTTTAGTATAATAAATTAAATTAAAATTGTCTCACACTAACACCATTTCAATACAATAAATTAAACTGAAATCATACTACATTAGAATATGATGACACAATTTCAATTAATGTTACCATTTATTCTAAAATTCTGTTATAATGGTATCATTTCATTACAATTTTTTCATCCTAACTTGGGCTCAATTTACCCGGAGAATAAAAAAATTGTCCATTCTGACATTTTTGGAAAAAGATTACACGAGAATGTGAAAAAAACCTCTATATTCACTTTATGAGCAAATTAAAATGAAGATATAAAAATACCCTTTTTAATACCAAAACAAAAAGAAATGAGCTTTAGAGTTATTGTGGACCACAGGACTTCAACACGAGAAACATGTAAAAAAAAACAAAATTTATTTATCTATAAGTTAAAAAAAATAAAAAATATATATAATAGATCTTTTTAAAAAATAACATAAATAAATTAATATGAACTTTCGGAAAAATAAAATTTATTTTATGAAAAAATCGATATAGAAGAAGTTTGTTCAAAGTATCTTATTATAAGATAGATATTTTATTATCCTTTTACTCGTGAAAAGAAAAAAAAAGAGAGAGTAAAGCATGGGAAGTAGTAAAGTTGACCTAATTTTATTTGCTATATTGAGGATTTTACATTGTTAAGGTAATTAAGAAATTTTGTACAAAGAAGCCAAGTGAAAGATGAAATTATTACATTGTAAAATTATTTTAAAGGTAGCGTAATTGGGCCAAAGCCCTAAAAAAACAAAAAGGTTTAAGAGAAAACCAAAAAATAAGGAGATTGCTCTCGTTGAGAGTCGAACTCAAGACCTCCCGCTTACTAAACGGGTGCTCTAACCAACTGAGCTACGAGAGCTTGATGGTAATAACTCTCAGTATTTAAATTTAATTCTATAAAATAAATTTTAAAGTAGTATATTTTTTAGCTTGAATTTAATTATATTTCTATAGCCTCACCTTTTGAGTTAGTGAAATTGCTAAGTCAATAATATTTTTTAAGGCGTAGAGTAGAATAAAATACCATTTTAACACATAAGCAAAGTAGGACAAAATGGTAACTTAACGTTATCTCCCCACCAATCAAAGAAGAAGCATTACACTCATTCTAATACTATATTGGCCGTGTGAGGATAATGTAGAGATTATGATGGGATCAACTCAATCACACTCTACTGCTAAAAATTGAGGTAGATAAAATGGAATTTGTTTTTGATATGAGTTGAAGAAAAAAAAAACATAATTAAAAGTACAAAAATATCAACAGTCATTTTCACATGTTACCAAAATAGCAAAGACAATAGAGATAAGAGAGAGAAAAAAAAGATCATGTGAGAAACAGGGATATAAAGAACAAATAATTATTGTTGTGTCTCCAAATTAAAATTGTCAATTTGTGTGTAAATGTGGTAATTTCATCCATTTGTAAAAAGTATTTATATATCTTCTTCTTTATATGAGAAATAAATAAAAGAATATTTCGGTTCCTGATTATAAGAGACGTTTGCTAATTTTATTATATTCCTAATTTATTGTGAAGTTCATAAAAGGGATATATATTGTTAAAGTAAATGCATTCATAACACATGCTAACTGTAATTCCTTCCTAAGAGAACAAACATTCCAAGAATGGAAGCCCTGTAAGAGAAAGATCCTTTCTTAGTTAACCAATTGGCGCATTTATTGTCTTTTGTGTACACATGGAAGACTTCACATTTCACTTTGTGTTAATAATGGATCAAGTCTGATTAATAAGACTCCCATTTCAATAAATATGTAGCATGTTGTATATAGAAATTCTAGAAAATAAAACGTTTTAGGAAATAATTTTTTTTGTAGTATATGTAAAAAAATTTATAATATTTAAGTAGGTTAGTTTTTTGCATAACTAAAAACTAATTTGTAATCATCAAATTAAATATGTATGGACGAGATCTTGATTACGGGTTTACCAGAAATCACTGCTATAAACAGGGTGACTGTTTTAAAATTTGTATTAAATAAAAAAATTTTAGAAATGATTAACAGTTTAATTACTCTTTTATTCCAAAATTTTAATTTTTTTAGTGCTTAAAATATTTTTCCGACATTTTTATCTTTCCAGGATTATGTTTACAATATAATATTGAAAATCTGATATCAATTAAAAATAAAATTAATTTACAATATATAAATTATAATAATTCTCATTTTACAAATCAATTTTATTAGATAAGTTAAACTTAAATTTACTTTTTCTAATATATAATAACTAGCAAATAGATTTCGTAAGATGAATAGATCTTGTGAAACACACATCCAAGTGCATTAAAAAATAAACAGAAGAGACAACATGTATATCATAATAACATTCAAAAACTCGTGTTAATCAAATGGTGCTGTGTTTTCTTCAAATTTTGATATTCTACAGCACAAATACAAATTATACACCTACAGTTGACCATAATAATTTCGAGCCTGGTAAGTATATCAAAACTACACTTAAATAATTCATGCAATAAACTTAAACTTTGGATTTAGAATATTTATAATGCAAAAAATATTAGTACAAATTTATACGAATAATCTGGTTGGAATCTTTCTGAAGATTCTTATCTTCACTATTGTTTCGTACAACTTTTTGAAACCTTGATGTTGGCAAAATACCTAACTCCTACTACAACTTTATGAGGTCACTGCTGGATGGAGGAAGTTTCATCAATTCGCATATTAAATGTTATTTGAATTTTCAAAATGCTATTCAAAATACATTTATTATAGTCTGCATAATAAATAAGAAATGTTACCAGAGCCTCTACTTGAGTAATGATAAGTCGGTGTAGAAGGAAAAAAAATTATGCATTGTATTAAAAGTTTACTTTAACTATTATGAAAAAAAAATTGAATTCCTAAATTTGGAGCTTGTGAATGTCAAACTTAAGGTAAGAGAAAAAACCCTGAGATTATCAATGAATATCAAAATAAGAAAATCATTTGCGCTAGTTCAATAAAAAAATATTTCCAATGATACATTTTCAATAATTAGTGACAAAAATTGATTAGAACTTTCAATTTGAATATTTTGAAAGATCTTCAATCTCTTCTCTATTTGAACTCTAAAGAATGTCACGTGTAATTGATCATACGGCTAAAAACTGGTTTACTTGTCAGTGAGCCAAGGCTATGGTAAGTTTGAAAACTGGTGACTAGAGAAGACACGTACATGCATGGAATATAAATAATATTACCAATAATTCTTCCTATCATGATTTTTACTTCAATGACATGACTCGTGACAATCAATCTATATTCTTCAATAATATAATATAATGAATCCCCACTTTTAATCTGACTCTATGATTGGGAAGGTCTGATGTTCTTAATGTCTTCAGAACTTCAGGGATAAGTCCTCGGAGTTTTAAGCGATTGGCGAAATACTTCCAAATCAGCTAGTAAGTGGACTTTTAATCTGACTCTATGATTGGGAAGGTCTGATGTTCTTAATGTCTTCAGAACTTCAGGGATAAGTCCTCGGAGTTTTAAGCGATTGGCGAAATACTTCCAAATCAGCTAGTAAGTGGTGTAAATCCGATAATTGATAATTTCATCACACCACAAAGAAGTTTATATGGGACAAATATGTCGGCATCATTTATACTAGACATGTATCAGGTAACATATCAACTGGATCTTTCAACCATCATCAAGACATCAGACATAAAAAAAAGTTTAAACTTTGTTAATAATGGTTTTTTTTTTTTGCATCACTATAAAATCAGAAGCAGACCCTTCAATATGAAAGGTGTATAGTTTTCAATACCTATTCTCCCCTTACTGAAGCAGTGACCCTGCTGTTCTATTTAGGAAAACACAAGTGATTCAGGCGTTTGTGAGCATATGAAAAAATAACTGTTAATTTAATGGACAACACAAATATACTCGCAGGGATTACATAAACTGGTATTTGGAAGTTGGGCTGCTTCTGTTAAGAGAATCTCCGGTCATCTCAAATATGTATAATGAGTCATGAAGTAATTGTAATCAGGATGATTGACTCGCAATAGCCTAAGCCAATTTTCAGCAGCTCGCGACAGAGAGTTCGCTTTCTGACATTCAGAAACTCCGTCAGGATCCCAGACAGAAATTTTAAACTTGTGTGAGGCTAGCCCGAAGATTGGTAATGATAGCTTCGATATGTCCCTACCTCTTGAATAATGATTATGTAGCCCATCAGTATTTGAACCTGATTCAGAGATTAAACGTGTTATAGTTGACGCCTATCTAAATGAATCTAACATACATAAAAATTAAATACATACTTTGCAAAGCTGTTGACAGGGAATGATATGTCAGGAAGCAAGCACTTAGGCTCTGTAATGTTGGACCAGTAGGTATTCTGTATATTGGGTACCTTTAATAATGCACAGCAACAAATAATTTTAAATTAGTAATTACCATTGTCCAACCATAATAATTAGAAGACAAAGAGGATGAGAAAAACATACCAAGCAAATGAAACCCAACTTGCAGGAGAAAGATCACAGCTCCAGTATGTTTTCAACTCTGGAAATTGTCGTTCAAGATCAGCAATCTGAGTCAAGCAATATGAATACTTGTTAGGATTAAAAAGAAACATATGATCTATTTGGTTAAATTTTTTTCCTATAAGCACCCATATAAGAAAATAAGAGAAAAATGAAACAAAATCATTCACAAGCTAAATTTAGCTCATGAAAAGTTAGTTTCATCTTTCCTTTTATTTTATTTAGCTAAAAGTGCTACGAAAAAAAATTATCCAACCAAACCCACAATCTAATATGTAAGTCCAACAAATGATAACATCTTGCCTTGGTTGCTAATGGCTCACGATTATAAGGTGACTCATGCTCAAAGAATTCAAATATAAGCTGACCAGGAGGGTTGCAGCTCTCAGTCTCATCACTTGATGAACCCATGAAAGGTTTACCTTGTGAGACCCTTTCCAAAGCATGATTGCTTGCATCCAAAACATTAAGATGATTCCTACTGCCATGAACACTCTTAGTTCCTCTTTCATGACAATAGCCACTGCTGCTGTCACTGCTTGTCTCTCTAGCTGATTCAGAGTCACTTTCTTGACTGGGTTTCCTGTGATAAGATGAAAATTAGGAAGACAATGTTACGTACGATACTGTGCACCAACCCTTTAAATTAAGGTAAAATGGTAAACTGGTCCTGGAAAGGGTAGATCATGACATGTGCAAAAAGGGAAAAAAGATGTGGTTCCTTGATCTGAACTCCTATGAGCATAAAACTGTAAGATAAATTTATATATCACATCGATGCTGTCTAGAACTAGCAATATGTAATTTATGAAAGTAGGCAACTAGTAGTAGAACCCCAGAAGGCTGAGCACTGGACAAAATAGCATAAGAGTGATAAAATATAAAAATACTATTAATGGTACATTTTATAGAGCTGCAGAGGGTGATGGACAATGGAGTAAGCATACTAAATACAATCCAACGACCTAATATGCAACTTCACAATATAAGAATACAGGGATAAGAAAATTTACTGTCTGTAGTTATTAAAACATTTAGCTTAAGTTCACACAACAAAAGGATCAAGTTTCAGTAGTTGCCAATATTGTGCTCAATTCTTAGGTCTCTTAGAGAATTAAATCACACATTCAGATTGGCAAATATGTTCCCAGCTTACTCAACTACTATAGAATTGTAGACAAGTTGATGTATACACCAGACATTGACGACTTGGCCTAGGCAATACAATCATGCACAATACATGTACGGCATGTGAGTTCTTAAGCTACTTAGTCTTCCCTCCCATTTCATATGCTATCCTTCAACACCCAGTTATGGGAAAATATTCTCTCTACCCTGTCAAAGGCATCTCCAAAGCACAATCAGAAGCCAAACCAAAAATTATTGATATAACCTTCTATATTTGAAACCTAGATACTCCTAAAAAATGGCAAAGTTTAGCTGTCTTACCCATATCATATTCAATACGAATACATGTATGATCCTCCTAGAGAGAAAAACTACCAATTAATATTTTGAGATATGGTACCAATACTTAGAATAAGACTAAACTTACATGACTTCACCTTCTCAGTAACAGTTGGAAAAATATGTAGCAAACTTATTTTGAGTAGAACTAATGATTTTTGTGACATCCTAACGTGAGTTTCGGTAGAATAAATAATCTTGTAACATGTTCAATTGAAAGATAAGGAACTGCGGCTTAGTAACGTTTTCTATGTTTGCAAGCATTCGTTTAGGAAAGTGTTTATCATCATCTTCCGATTTAGTTATGTATTAATTGGAGATGGTCAATCTCTCTTCATATATATTTTGCATTTATGCAAAGTATTTTTTAACTCAAGTTCGTTTATCTAGGTCATATCTTTGCAAAATATTTAAGACCAGACCAAAGCCTAAAATAACAATAACTAGTTAGGAATAACACGGAAATTAATTTCTGAACTAATTCATCAATTTGTAGAAAAAAAGAGAAAGTTTGCTTCAGTCTCATTCAATTCTGCCTCAAGTTGTTAGAAACTTGAAAGAATATCAATGTGATTATTAATAATATCTCCAATCCTTCTTTTAACGTGTTTATCCATGCATAAGAGGACTCCAAATGAAACCCTCAAGGTCTTAGTGGATAATTTGAACTACATTTATACATCATGCAGAATAGAAATGCATTACCAAATCTTCCTCAGAAGACATCTAAAATGAACAATTTCAATCCACCTAGTCATAGCAAAAACAAATTGTACAAGACAACAATAAAAAAAGAAATGACACTGATTTAAAAATATTTAAGATTTAAGGATAAAAGTTAATTGATCACAAATCACCGGAAGGTACATGTCAGGCACCAACATACCTTAGCCGAGTGGAGGGCTTTGAAGGATCGATATACAGCTGGATGGCAGATAAGGAGACATTATAATACTGTGTTACGGATTCGCTCCCATTCAACACTATAGGAACACCAGCCCCATATGCACTCCATTCCTTAAAAGATTCCCATAAGTCTCCAAGCACAAAGTATGGATGCAATTCAGCCTCCCTTGTTTTCCATCTCCTGGAGTTCGTCTGATAATTCCCACACAAACAAAATTTCCCAAATAAGCAGAAAGTCCTTCCAAACAAACTAACCAACATTCACACTGTACTAGGTTGTTTTGCAACAATCAATATAGGGTCACCTCAACGCGAGCCATACATAACAAAACCTAAACTAGAAAACCTAAACGGCATTCATGATTCATCTACATTGACTAACCAAACATCCTATCTATTCATTCATTCACTCACTAAATAAATAAATAAAAGGATCCAATGCTGCTACTTCACTGCAAATTAAGTAAATTCAACACCTCCCTTATCATAAATAGTAACTATAAAGGAGAAAAACCCAGCGCAATTGTCGCTGATTTTACCTTGGGAAAATATTGGGCAGGAACGAGGGGCGTGATGTGCTCCAACAATCGATCCAAATTGGACATATCCGATGTGGCACGCGAAGAAATCGAACAATCCGAAGAGGAGCCGGGCCTGTTCTCCGAGGAAGTTCTGGACAGCGACGACCTTTGCTGCTCATGCTTCTCTCTGTGTTTTCGCAACGGCGGCGGACTGTAGAAGCGATTCTCACCGAGATGGCGATTGCGGTTGCGGCTTCCACCGGCGATGGCGGCGCCACCAGTGGCCGACATTGACGCAGTGGTTGGCGAGACGATGGTGATTGGAAGAAGGAAACGACGACGTTGGGTTTAGGTTAAGTTTGAAAGTGAGGAAGAGAACTGCAAAGGGTTTTATTATTTAGTGTCTCCAAGTGATTGCGCACTCCACGCTCAGGTTTTCTATGCCCATTTAACTCTCACAAACTGGAACAATCCTCCACTCTCACTATTTATTTTATTATTATATTATAAATGAATTTCCTATTTTTTTATCTTATTTATTTTATACTAACTACGAAAACATGTTCTTCATCTTTTTTTTTCTATGTGTACATTTTTTTTTATGTGAAAATATAATTTTAAAAATATAAATATGATTGTTTTTAAATATATATGATTGTTTTTAAATATTTTATAAAAATATATATGATTGTTTTTAAATTTAAGACTATACATTATTTTTAATAAAATAACTTATATATTTATATATGGTCTTACATGATAAAATTGTTTTAATTTGATAAGAAAATAATTTTTTTAATTAAAAATGACTACAAATAATTATAAAAAAAATTATCGGCTTTATATAATACAACAGAATATAAATACTATTAAAAATTGCGTCTACTCTCTAATACTAATAATAATAATAATATATGTATTATTAAGATAGCATCATTCTCTCAATCAATGCTACAGTTACTATTTACCTTCATTAGTTTAATCATTAATTGTTTTGGAACAAGAATCATAAATATTATAACTATAGGTTAAATGAGATGGATAGAGTAATTATTTGAATTTGTCATCTGTCACCATTATGTGTCAAACATTTGTTTTTTAATCATAATTATATTAATTTGAATTAATTTAAATATAAATATTAATATATGGAGTATTAAAAAAATATAATTAGAGAGTTATAGTTATAATTTTAAAATTTTAAGATAGTGTTATTTATTTTTCTTCATTATATCTTTATTTTTATTTAATTTTTAATTAATTTAAACATTTATCAAGAAAATTAAAATAACTAATATTGATTTATAATATTTATAAAAATATATAATAGAAATTCTTCATCTTATACACATATTTTATATTCTTATTTTATTTTTAATTATATTTTAAAATTTTAAAAAATAAATATAAAATACAAATTACTTACACCTTTTTAATAACTTAATATATTACAAATCATCCACTAATATTTTTCACATAATCATATAAATATGAATATAGAGATAAAATATAATACAAATGTTAATAAGTGTTGTAAAGATGATTTTTTTTGCTGGGATATGTAGTCCTATTTTATTAACATTTATTGTACAAGACACTTCTTGTTAAAAGGAATGTAAAAAAGATTTTTATTGTGAGTACATAAGCCATTTTCTCATAACCCAAGTAAAAATATTATTAAATTATATGAAAATTACAATTTAATTATTCTTCACATGCAGACAACTCTGTAAGTTGATAGTTTCACAACCACACTTGTCATGACGTGTGTCCAGTGATAATATCTTTGAACCCAAGATGCTTTTCCATCTGATATTCTTTAATGATAATTGAAACCCTAAGCCTTCAAAGAAAAAATAAATAATTATTCATCTCATGTGTTGGTCATTTTCTAAATTAGCTTGTTTGGGCAAGAAAAATTAGGTATAAGAAAGATCTCTGTGCTGTTCATAATTAATTAGGTAATGAATTAACACTTCATATGCTTTTTATTTTATATTGATATTAAATTTGGTTTGATTGTTTTGGAAGTTCTTCTTTATTTCATATTCCAAAAGTTAGATTGGTTGGGTTGGATATAGATACTGGGATTCATTCTTTTCAATCCCTTCATAACTTCATAATTTAATATATATATATATTTGATTGCAAACTTATTGGTCAGCTAGTTAGGTTTTTGGCGTTTGAAATTGAGCATCAGTCCTTCATTAGTTTGAGAAAAAAACAAAATTGACATATTGCTTTAATTAAATTAGAGATTTTTAGTTCATGCATGTAAAAATAAAGCTGTCTTACGAAATTAAAAATTTATTTTTAATGTCAATAAAAAATTATTTAGATTAACTCAAATTAATAAACCACTTCTAATACAATGACCTATTAGTATTAGAAAGAAAAAAAAGTTTAAAGTGTACAGAAGAAGACATTTGTGCTTTTAAGTTATTTAAAAATACTTATAAAAAAGAAAATTAAATTACTATGTATTTTTTGTTTTTTTTAAACTATTTTCTAAAATATAAATTCAATAAATTCTATTTATCCTTTTTTCTAGAGTTTTTCATATTTTTTTCTTTTTTCTTGAGTTAAGAAATAACTAAGAGGAAACCTTACCCAATTCAAAGAAAAACTTTAAGTATAAAAAGTTTATTGGAAAAAAAATGAGTATATTGTAATAGTAGATTTACTTATTAGATTTAATTTTCTCAAAATAACTGAAATTTTTTAGCATTTTTTACTCATTTTCTTTGCAAGAAATATACTTTTTTGAGAAAACAAGTTATTATAAGTTAAGGAAAATTAGTTTGAGTTATAAAACTTGGTTAATAATTATAATTATAGTAACCTTTGAGTAAGTGTTAACTAAAATGTTTGGTAAGCATAAAGTTGTAAATTCACAAGTGAGTAGTGGAGTTGTTTAATTTTAGTTGAAAGATTGATGTTATATGGAATTGATGAAATTTAAGTGGATGAAAGATTGATCTTATATGGAATTGATGAAATTTAAGTGGATGAAAGATTGATCTTATATGGAATTGATGAAATTTAAGTGGATGTTAGTGAATTCAAAAAGCTATGTTATATCTTTATGTTTTAAATTTTTACAAGATTTGTTAAACTCAAAATATAAATAAATTTATTTTAAATTATTTAAATATATTGGATTTAAATATTTATATTTAAATTTATTATTGTTTTTAGTTTTTAGTTTTTAACATTAATATTATTAGTATTTTATTTTTATAATTATCTTATTTTTATATTTATTATTATCATTTTACAAATTTATTATTAATATTATTTTTTGATAATTGCACTTTTTCTATTTATCTATTCTCATAATTTATCTGTGTAATCTATCGTTGAAAGCAAATGATGACGTCTAAGTGTGGATGAAAGAGATGAATGTAAATAAAAAAGATTAGTATGAAAGAATAAGAGAAGTATCAGTAAAAAAGATGATTGTGAATAAAGAAGATGAGTGTGGATAAATGAAATTAGTGGAGAAATTTATATAAAAAAAATGAGAGATTAAAATTATAAATAAAAAGATTCATTTTCTTTAAATTTGGACCTTTATATTAAAAATAATTTACTATTAAAGAGACTAAGAACAAGTGATAACACAATTTATTATTAAAACTCTACTTATTCAAAGATAAAAAATATGGATTTGCTATTTTTATAAGATCTTTGTTTTATATGTAGAGACTCTAGAACTTGCCTTGTTTTTACAGGTCAAACCTACTTCCAACAATGTTGCACACACTTTAGATGTTTTTTTTGTCATGTATTGGTCTATTAGGTGGAACACGTTCCTCATCTCTTGCCATCTTTAATTGATGCTAACAAAATGTCTCTAATTCTATGCAAATATATCAAAACAATGATGCATTGATATCTAATAAATTCTTATAACCATTTCACAGTTACCATTTTACCTTCTATTTTTTTTTTTTTTTCACTACAAGATTTGTGATATTTATTACAAATATCATAAATTCATCTAATTCCTTCTATTTTGTGCAACAGAAACTTTGTCCATTCATTCGCAATTCACAGTTAGTTAATCTTATACGTAGTGTTGATGCATATACAGAAAAGATATAGAAAAAGAATGAAGATGGTACCCTCAAGGAAAGAGATCTTCTTGATGGCTTCGAGGCCACCCTTGCCCACCACGATTTTAACACTCATGAAGAAATCAACAGCCTTTGTAAAGGGTAGCTGGAGGCACAGGAGAAGTGGTTATGAATGGATTGTAAATGAGATGGAAAGGAATGGAAAGAAGGAGAAGATGTTTTGTGTGTGGGTATTTGGCAGAGAGAGTGAGGTGTATTTATAAGCAGAAGCTGTAGAGACACTGAAACAAATGTTTGTTTACCAAGAACATTCTTTTTATGTAAATAAACAATCTTCTTAAAACATAGAATGTATCATTCTTTTTTGATGTGTTGGTCGGTGTAGCGATTTGGGAGCTTTCAAATTCGAAGGTTAATGCATACATATCAATTTCAAAGATCAACTATGACGACTGTTTGCTGTATTTGAGGAATGAATAGTTTTAGATTTTATATTAAAGTATAATATATAAAATTCACACCCACAAAAAATATAAAGAATTCTTTTTAGACGCCCTTCCAGATGTTGAAATAATAGGAGTTTGGGTTTTCATAACCAGTTTCGAGAAAGTAATTTTTTTTTTTAAAGAATCTATTTATCTATTATATGTTTTTTTAAGTTTAAATTAACGTATTTAAAAATTTGACTTATTTTCTAAGTTTTTAACTGTATATTTTTTTAGAAAAAACTTAGAAATAAGACCATGAGTTTATCAACGCCAACGAATTTAAAAGTTTATATTGTTTATTAAATAAAATTTTATTTTTTTAAATATAAATTTAAAGATATAAAAGATTATTATAACAAAAAATTTTGTCCAATAATAGTGATCCTATTTTTTTAGAATTTATAACACCTAATGATTGATAAAGGTGTAATAGTTAATGACTAATTATATTATAATGTCACCCTTAAACTAGAGCTTACATGTATCAAATTTATTAAATATACTCAATTTAATTCTTTAAAAGACTTGGTGAACCGTTAATCAACTAATTGTTATAATGGACAAAACTAGATGTAGTTTTTCTAAAATGTACATTTTTTTAACTAAGTGACAATTAATATCTATGTGTTTAGTTTTTTATTGAAGATTGGGTTGGATGTAATGTGAGGTGCAACTTAATTGTCACAAATTAGCTTCTTTTAGTGGATGTTTCCAATTTTGTGCTGTTGTAGTAGTTGCTAAGTTAGGTAAGCTCACAAATGGCTGCTGTCATAACATATATTATGCTTTTACATTGGATCTAACAACTATGTTTTTGGTTTTTGCTTCTCTATGAGATTAGGTTTCCTTCCGATAAGAATATAATACCTAGTAGTGAATCTTTTACCTAAGTAATAAGTGATTTTAGTATTAATTATGTCTTAAAACAATAATTTTTGTTTGGAAGTTTTTATTATTATTAAAGAATACAAGTCACAACATTCCAAAAGGCTATCACAAGCACCATTTAGAAATTTACTTATCACACTAACTGCAAAAATGATATTAAGTTTAGTGATAGTGATATAATTGAGTATGCCTACTAGGTATCATTATCATTTTAGGTATTTCAATGACTCTTCTTGAATCGAAAGAAGTTTGATATTGGATCCCTATCACAAGGATGATCACATAGTCAAGCATACCACTTTTAGTGAGAATGTCTATTGATATTTATGTTGATTAACGATAATGCCAAAAGACAACTAAAAAACTTTAATGCCTAAGAAATAGTTGAGAGAACCTGACATCATGAAACTGTTATGAAAAACTTTTTGGAGTGTCGAATTAGTCTCATCATTACTAGTAGTGACAATTTCATCAACATAAACAACAATTACTATAAGGAGAATGAGAGATGAAGATAAAATGATCAGCCTCACTTAGTCATGTCAAATTGTATTAAGGCAGAACTAAAATGACCGAAGCATGTTCACGGGGATTGATGAAGCTTACAAACAAGATGAGAATCTCCAAAAATAGTGAAACCAAGGAGTTGATCCATATGAACTTCTTCCTGCAATGTATGATCAGTATAAGAAAAAACTATTTAGAAACTATTTTTTAGCTACCAAATAAAATAACCATCAAATTAAGTTTTGGTTGCTAAATAACTATAAAATAAAAGTAATGATTGAATTTAGTGACCAATTAAGTCAAGATAATTGGTATATAACATTAGCTATCAAGGTTTTAGCCACTTATACTATTAGATTCTAAATTAGATACCAATTTAGAATATAATGGTATAAGTGACTAAAATATTTGTAGCTAATGTTAAATATCAATTATCTTGACTTAATTAGTCACTAAATTCAATCATTACTTTTATTTTATAGTTACTTAGCAATCAAAATCTAATTTGGTGATTATTTTGGTCAAAATTAGCAATCATTCTATTTGATAGCTAAAAATTGGTCTCTAAATATTTTTTTTAGTGAATATAGGCAAACATTCTTAATAACTAATGATGAACCCAATAATAAATAACAACTATAACCAAAAATAGATGAACATAAATTATTTTGACAATAGTGGAAAAAATATCTTCATAATCTAGACCAAAGGACTTGAACATCTGAAGTGGGAACATGGAATTGAGCAATATCATCTCAAAAACCATCCCCTTATCACATCATTTGCAATTGTTTGGGGATGGATGATTGACCCAAATGTATCCATTTTACCTGAGGTAACCAAACACTATAAAAAATTAACTATAAGGTCACCAATACTAGGAGGAAAAATCAATATGCAACTCGTAGTTTACTGTTATAGTGGGACAAACCTCCCTGATTTATTAAGAGCAACACAACTCTTTCTGTAGTGATACAAATACGGAAAAGATTATAGAGAAATAACTAAAGGCCAAGTAGACATGGATGCGAACTCTTACTCGTATGTTTGATAATAATTAACTCTTCCATCTAGGCTATACTCCTTTCTAATATCTTTGTTGGCCAAGAAAACCCGATCTAACTTTAATAAAGAAATAACCTTAATTATGTTACTAAGAAAATAACTCTAATTTATATTGATTTATAAACTACTCCAACTTACCTCAACTCAAAATAACTATCAGTTAAAAAAAAGTTATTTAACATTAACCAAACACCTTTAATATTGTCCCACAAAACTTATTTGATTTATCTAATAATATTAGACAGTTCAACAAAAAGGATTCCACGAGTGATCAATTGAAATCATATATTGAATAATAAAAATGGCCATGTCTTTACGTGATAAAAGAGATTATATCATGCACTTATGTTTAATGGTTTAACTTTGAACAAATAGTTATTTACCAACATGGGCTGTTTGATAAGGACTGCAAACTTTTGTTTAGGGTACCTGGAGGAAAAGAGAAAAAGGAATCAGAAGCTACAAGCATTGCTGATTGAGCGTTCAAGTACACTCTCGTTTAGACGGATTCTGCTGTCCTTTGTCAAACCTACTTCCAACAATGCTGTACATATATATTTTTAGCTGAATTTGTTTTTCATTTACTAAGGAATGAAATGCCTTTAACTCTAAGCAAATTTGCTATCATAGACATTAAAAGAAAACCAAAATATCAGGTCATGTTTTCCTTTATTATGATTTATGGATGAAATGAGATACAAAATATCAGCTCTCACAAGTCTGAGGCCAAAAAAAACAAGGCAACACTTACATTATAAGCCAAATTAAGTTGAGCACACACTCCACACAAGAAAAGTCTGTGTGTATATAATATAGGAAAGTTGTTGGTAACCATTTAGTTTAAATACATGTAATGGATAAGTAAGCTAAATTCAGATTCACTTACAATTCAGGTCCACCAATATCCGGACTATTTCAATGCTTACTCTCCGCTACTAAAAAAATCTAGATTAAATTCTACATAAGTTCATGATCATAAACATAAAACAAACTTGGAAGTGATACCATGTATCATAATTTATTGATTTATTGATGAAGTACGAACATATCAACTCTCACATAACTGTGCCACCAATGGCGAAAAGAAAGTAAACACCATTACATTGGAAATCAACTTAAGCTAACCACACACTCCACACAAGAGAACTCAGTTGTGATCAAGCATTGGCCAAAAGGTAAGCCTCGATGACCTTGAAAAGAGCATCACTCTTGGCTTTGCCAGCTTTGAGCTCATCCTCATTGGGTGGAGCATCTCCTTTGCTGTGGTATTTTATGCTCAACTTTATAAGTGAGCCTCCGTTGGGACCATCACTGAGTTTGGTGTCGGTTGTGATCTTCTCTGCACTGTCTGGCAAGGCAGCACCTCCAACTATGCTGTAGCTGTATCCCAAGTTCGCCTCATCTATTGTTTCTATTTTGTGCAACACAAACTTTGCCTCCCCATCTGTCCATTTGTTCATTCATTCACAATTCACAGTTAGATATAACTTGATATGCTATAGTGTTAATGCATATTCAGAAAAATATAGAAAAAGA
>Ga0209700_102809_pt1 | contig 34700 bp, 15 predicted proteins | sample SiratroredBW_FD_187528 | JGI IMG/M metagenome (GOLD analysis project Ga0209700, IMG submission 187528) | Root nodule microbial communities of legume samples collected from California, USA - Siratro red BW (SPAdes) (version 2) | ecosystem: Host-associated > Plants > Roots > Nodule | place: USA...
TTTTTTTTTTTTTTTTAAAAGAAGAAAATCCAAAACAGTTAAAGGTTTTCAAGTTTTTTTCAGTTATCAATTATTTGAATCCATTTTCAATTTTTTTTATCCGTTAAGTCTTGAAGAACTCTAATAATAAAGTTAGGACGTTACATTTTTAGTATACTATTTTGATTGAATTAAAATAAAGACCTTTATCAGTTACAAGATTATTTGAAATTAAAAAGTATAATAAAATAAACTTAATAAAAATATATAAATTCCTATTAGAAAAAATAGTAAGGTAAATTATTCATTAATAACATAATTAATTAAATATATTTTTATTTTCCTTCCTGTCTTTAATTTAAGCATAATTTATAAAGGATTTATGGTCTTTAAAATATTTATATATTTACGTGTTGAAAAAAATCAGATAATAATTTCAATTCACTAATAATAGTGTTACAATATAATGTCAACATGTCACGAAAATTCTCTTAATATCCTTAAAATAAATATGAAGGACTAATGATTTAAAATTTTGAGAGATGAAAAATAAAGAAACATATTTTACGGAATATAAAAGCTAAAAATGATCATTTCAAATTTTATAGGGATAAAAAAATAATAAAAAATTATTAGGACCAAAATCAAAATTCACTAATCTTACAAAGAATATATATTATCGTATAATATAATATTTTTTTATGCATGTGTAATGATAGTTCAGGTAACACTGTGACATTTACGGTTTTTTTTTTTCATTTCAATTATGAATCTAAATAAGGTAAATATTTTATTTCAACATAGTTTATTACTTTATATGTTAAAATTTGAATCTTAAATTATTAAAAATACAAATCAGTATCACTTATATCAACCCATTACCAAAATGTCATTATCAATCAAAATAATGACTAACTATACATAGTTATGTATAATCATACAGTTATTTTATACATATATCTTTTAAAATTTTATCATTATTAGGGAAAAGTTTGAATTATTTTTATTTTCATTTTCATTGTGTTTATGATAAGTCAATATTATATGTATTAGCCACTTAGAAAAAAACGTAATATTTTCTTCACAAATAAGTTAATGATAGATAAATTCATACACTACATGATGATAAATACTAATGCATTTAGGGAATTATATGCTAAAACCAAGCTTATCTACTATTTCAAATATATATATATATATAAGGATAATTTAAATTTAGGGGAATTTATGATTTTAGTTCTTATTTGACAAACAAATTCATTGATTCTAAAGTTGATATATTGAAACTAAATTTGACAAAAAAGCATAGACTTACAAAAGTTATAATGAGCAATAGTCCAAGGTGGAAATTCTGCAGAAATCAAGCACAAACATGTTTAATTTATTTGATAGAAATTTATTTAATAAAAAGGGGTCCATAGCTCAGTGGTAGAGCATTTGACTGCAGATCAAGAGGTCACCGGTTCGAACCCGGTTGGGCCCTTTAATATTTTTCAAATACTATTAATGTTTAATTATATATATGTGTGTCTTTTTCCCTTCATTCTTAATGTTTACATTTCTTTTGATAATCTTCCATTCATTTTAATATAGGCTGTTTCGAACATAAAAAATAAATTCCAAAAATTCTCTTTCAAAATAAACCGTGTTAAAAACATTTAAAGGGTTTAAGAAAGAAAAATATTTTTTCTATTACATTTCACATAGAATGCATTCAACATTTCTCATGTGATTTCTGCACGAGATAACTCATTATTGAGAGTTGTTTTTAACCCATATAGAATCAAGAGATAACCCATTATTGAGAAATGATTTTAATCCATGTAGAATCAAAGCTTTATTAATCTTATGTTTTTGTTTTATCTAAATATCATAAGGATTCTCTTCCTCACACGTCTCATATATATTTTTAGAATCACAATGTGATGCTCAAAATTAGTTTTCCTTTCTTATATAATGTTTCTACTTTTGTTTATTTTCTCAATAGTGAATCGTTTAACCATACTATATGACAACAATTATAAGTGGCATCGGAAACTGTTGAGTGATATTTTTTAAGTTAAAGTCCAACAATGGATGGTTACTTTAGTATTTTTGTTGCAGCATGTTCATTCCCTTCTCACTGATACTAGTTTCCATCTTTTTGTTTAGTGTGTCGTCTTAATATTTTGATCATGTCCATTATCACCTTCTCATTTTTTTTTACCATTATCTATTTCTCCCCTTACTTTCTTTGGTTCAGTTTATGAAATGTCACGTCTTGTTTTCTCATGAGTACCTTCTTTTTTCTATTTCATTTGAATCTCTTACTCCAAATAGGTTCTCTTGTGTTCTTTTCATAGCTTTTACTTTGTTACCTTTTCAAGATGACATTGTAAATTTTATAGTTTCTAAATATATTTTGATTGTATTTAAACAATTTGTTTAGCACACTGCCATTAGGTATAGAAGTGTAAATCTCTTGCAAATTACATTATTTTTTGTTTTGGGTTGTTCATATTTTAAGTCAGTCAAATTTTTCTAAAAAATTGTGTAATTAAAATTATCAAAACTTGATAATTTATATCAATTTGTAAGAGTTTTGTAAACTCAACTCATAAAAGTGTATTTCATATTAAAAGAATATACTATAAATTTATAAGAGTTTTGTAAACTCAACTCATAAAAGTGTATTTCATATTAAAAGAATATATTATAAACTCAACTCATAAAAATTTTACTTGATTCTATATTTTGTAAAGAGAGAAGGAAAACACTTAAACTTAATCTAATAAATGAAATCCAATGGTTCTAAATGATGGCGTGAATCAGCTAATGAAAATGGCAAATTTAGGAAGAAAATCAAGATGCAATCCTTGAAGCAACTACTATCAAAACAAGAAGAGGCTCAAGCCCTAACAAAGAAATAAGAGGCCCAAGCTCAACCACATTCTCCTAGAATGTTCTAGGATAGTTAGGAAAGTACACATAGTGTACCTTAATAATTCTAGGATAGTTGGGAAAGTACACATTCATAGGGTAGTTGGGAGAGTATACATTAATAAGATAGTTGGGAACTTAGAACCTAGAATGTTACCATGAATCTTATAAATAGAGCTACTCCATCCATTTTATACCAGTAATTTTTTATGTATTTTCTTCTCCACTTTATAATGAATTGTATTTTCTCGTCTATCTTCTAATAACTATCATCTTCTAATAACTATCAATTTGGAAATTAAAACCAAAATTTAACTATATATATATATATATGGAGAGAAAAAGAAAGGTAAGATATTTTTAAAAAAGTTAAAAGAAAAAAATTTAGACTTAAATAAAGGTGTTTTTAACATGTAAAATAAGAATGTTTTAATTTTGACTTTTATAAAAAAAAAAAGTTATATTTTACCTCTCAAAGATTTGAATTATTAACTTTGGTCTCTATAAAATAAATGAATTTTTTTTTTAATTAATAATTTTAATCTCTATAAAATATATAAATTTTGTCAAATAATTTTCTTTAGTTAAATTTTTGTAAAAACTGAAATTATTATTTTGATTAGCAGAATTTATTTTAAGATAAATAAATCATTTATTTTAGGGAAGGTATATAAATCATATTTATTTTAAAAGTTTAGAAATTTTTTTAAAGTATCATTATGTAACATATATTAGTACTCAAATAAATCATTTATGTTAGAGAAGGTATATAAATCATATTTATTTTAAAAGTTTAGAAATTTTTTTGAAAGTATCATTATGTAACATATATTAGTGAGTACTAATTCAAGGATTATTTGACTGCTCACTAAAAACAGATGTCGTTAACGTGTCACGTGTTAGTTTATAGCAAAACCAAAATCTAAATGAAATTAGAAAAAAATTATAGACTAAGAACATCTGATAAAATATTAAGACATCTTTATTTTATTTACTATGCAAATGATGAATTAACGTGTCACGTTGTGATAAATGAAATTAGAAAAAAATTATAGACTAAGAACATCAAATGGATGGAAAATATTAATACATCTTTATTTTATTTACTATGCAAATGATGAATCCTTCTCCGCAGGAAAGATTAAAACTAGTCATAACAGATTAAATTATCTATAGTCAAGCAGAGATGTTAAAATTTGATTCTCATCAGAGCTATGCAACCAGCAGAAAAATATACAGTAAATTTCAAATACATATGATATAATACGATGAAAGGTCTTAAAAATTATCAGATGCAAAAATTAGTTTGTCATTGATTGATTACATTACATTTATTGAATGTATCACAACCACGGAACTTAGGAACCAACTAAAGAAACCATTCTCCTTGCCCCGAGTGTTCCAACCATGTCTGGTGCACATGCACCAAAGTGAACCAATCCGAATCCTGAATATCAAATTTCATTCTTCTCAGAAAAAAAGGAAAGACATCAGATGAAAAATAAAATAGTTTATGCATTAAAACATACCGTTTTGCTTAGTATTGAAGTGACGGCACAACCCTTCCGCTCTTCATCTGCAATGTTGGCAGATAGCAGTTAGCAGTAGATAAAAAGGAAAAATATGCAATGCAAAGTTTTCTAACCCTGCAGATGTACTACCATAAATTCCCAGAAGATGGATTATTCATAAAAAATAACATTAAACAATTCCTTATTTTCAGAGAGACAAAGGGTTGGGAAATGAAATCAGCACAAACAACAAAACTCATACATACCAGATAACTCCCACTTGTTAAACTTCATCAGCCATGTACCTGGAGCTAACTGTGTAGCCAATACATCATCCACCCAAATCCTATACTGTTTACCCTTCTTGTCACCATACACCTTCCGAAACATATCTATATACTCCTTAATATTATATACAGAACCAGATGGATGGATATAAGTACCAGATGGGAGCTGCATATTGAAAAAAGGAACAGTTTACATCCTTATACAGAAGGAAACATTTACTTAAAGACTTGACAATCAAAAAAAGTCAGGTCCAAGTGCATCAGTGGAAAAATAGAGCTCTCAGATCAAGAAAATAAAAAGGGGAAATCAAACTAATTATGGTGTCAAGGTAGAAAATGAAGCTTTTGCAATGACTTAAGATAGATGTTCTTGGAAATTAACCATGGAAATGTCTTATTCCAAGTGGTTGACATGGTTAAACAGTTTAGTGAGAATTTGGAATACAATAGAAAATGTAGGGTGGTCATATTTGATAATGATAAAACTTAATGTTTTCATAGGAAAGAGCTTATTAGTGAAGGAAGATGTTCAAGAAAAGAAAAATACGTGTCAAAATATATTCTTCATACACAAGAGGCACTCAGAAAAAGGGAAATAGAAAATTACACCAAAATAAAGCGAACACCGTACCAAAAAGCTTAAACGTGTAAAAACATTGAACAAATTGAGTGGTTACACTCCAGATATGGTTCTATGGATTAAAAGATATTCTATTTCACTATCTAATTTCTCGTTGGTAAATCCCAGAACTTGTTAGTCCATGAAATATGAATATAGAAATAATGCAGCGAAAAGGATAAAAGTATACACTTCATTTGAAAAGAAAATGATTTGGTAAAATGGAGTTAATTAGGATAGCTTTTCACAGCTCGGTGTTCTGCATACACAAATAGAACACACAATAGGTAATCTGTAAAGATAAAGGATATCAGACATACAACGGTTGCCTTTAAACCAGCAATAAACAGCTCGGTGTTCTCAACTTCTGCACGCCTCCACTTTTCAAGTAACAAAGCAAAGTTCACTATTTGAAGACTTGGAGATGAATCTCCTCGTCCAATGTCTGAAACATCTCTAGGGGACAGGTTTAGACCTAAATTAAAATGACCTATGGCTTGTATTATGCCAGATGCACAACGCTCTGAGGCATGGAGAATCTTGGGGTTATCTTTTGCATTTTCTGAATGCCACTGCAACAACTCCTCTTGGGCATTGCTTACCTACACAACGAACAGAAACAAATGCAATACACAAGTCAATCTCAATATTTTACTAACAAGGCAAACTATGGCAATAAACACATGCTAAATCACACCATGACTCCATAAACTCCTGGAATGCTGAACAGCTCGGCATCATTTCCAGAATCACCACAAGCAAGAGTGTTAAGTGGTGGCTTTCCCTCAGTCTCAAACTTTTTGAGCAGATAGGCAAGAGCTTGACCTTTGCCAGCACCGTTTGGTAATACATCCAAATCAATTCCTCCACTGTATATTATTTTAACATTCAACTGGCAAAAAATTAGGCTATGTTATGGAACTATATACAATATCATATCAAACACGCAAAGTAAGGTGTCAAAAACTCCAATTTACACACTCAAATTAAACTAAACATATTGAAACTTTACACGAAAAGAAAGCAATGAATATAAAGGTATTATAGCTTACCCCACGCCCTTCCAAAACCTTAGAAAGAGTCTGTGTTACACTCTGAGCCTTGTCTTTCTGAACATAAAAGCTGACCTTGTGCGGTCGTTGTTCTGTTTCTGCCTGCACCATCAGTCATTAAGCAAATCATTAAGGAATTACCAAAGAATAAAACAAGACAAACTATACACCCGAATCAAATAACACAATCTAGAAACAAATCATCCCAGTCACCATCACCACCTTTAAACCATACCTGAGGCTTAAGTTCAGGAAATTTGCTTGTTTCCTCCATGACTATGTTCTTATCCCATTTCTGGTTCAAAAACTGAACCCATCCATCATCAGGCACCATTGCTTTCCCATAAGTAATCTCAGTCCCCACAGACATAATAGCTATATCAGGAGTTATCATAGGCTTCTCTTTCCTCAGTTGTTTGTAGAGTGTAGGTGACCTCCCAGTTGAAAACACCAGCAGAGAATCTTGGCGATAATGAGCTTCCCAAAGCGCATTAAACCTTAAAAGTGAACTATTCTCAGGGTCATGATGATCAACCTGCAACAAAAACACATCAACCATTCCGATCACCACCGAAAACAACACTAATAACAAGGTTTTAAATAAAAATAACTGCAATTCAGGCGGAATATCAAGATTTTTAGGGTGTCTGAGATTGCAATTGCGGCTGCATCATAATATCAAGAAATACAACGAAACCATGACCGCAATTTAAAATTTTGGATAATAATAATAATTAGAGGGGAGTTTACGGAAAATACCATTGTGTGATCGAGATCCGAAACAAGCATCAGGCGCGGGGAAGAATTTAGTCGATCCATGGTGTTCAATCCTGCAAACAAATATTCAAAGAGAAAAGGGAAAGATTATTATATGAAAAAATTATGCAGACCGTTAATTTCTGAAACTAAATTAACAAATAAATCAAAATGATAAAGTAACAAGTAACTATTTGTGTATCTGTTAATGTATGAAACAGTTTCTTTTCCTGTCACAGATTTATCCGAATCAAAAACTAATTCTACTAAGAAACTTTCATAGGATTTGAACAACACACAAATTTCTGATTACATACATTCATCGTACTCAGAAGCATCTAACATCTCGAAATACAGACAGTAAAATAAAGAGAAAAAGAGTACCAATTGGAGAAAGGTGATATAGAAACCTTTGAGAGAATGAATAAAGATTGTGAGTGATTATATATATATAGTGATAGTAAAATAGTATTTATAATAAAAATTATAATAATGGATAAAAGAAAGAAGAAGAAATTGCAGTGAGTGAGAAGAGATGGATCCAAACCCAACCGATTACCGCTTACTCTGATTCTCTCATTCTGAACTCTCTCAGTTCACGCACTGTATTTTAAGCCTATTTTTTTAAAATAATACAAATAATAATAGAATTTGAAAAAGAGTTTTATTACACTATTAAATGACAATGCTTACAATAATAATTTGTGATTAGTGAAATTGTAGGTTGCAAATGAAAACTACACCAGTCTCAAAATAATCAGACCACTCCATCAATATCTAATTGGACTAACTTGCAAAAAAATTGAAAATATTTTTAACCTTTATTCAAATTCACATTTTTATAACTAAAGTTTCTTCAATAATTTGTGATTAATAGTTGTATCAAAAAAATATATTATAATTAAATTTTTATAAAATATATTTGTGACAAGTATAAAACTAACTTCAGAAAGAAAAGAAAAATGGATAGACCTTAAAGATAGAAGGCAAACAAGTTCTTCATCCGTTTATTTATTTTCAAAAAATTGTATAGTTACTCATAAATAAATTATATTGAGAAGATTTTTATGTTTTGAAGAACTAAATGTTTTGAATAATTGTTTTGATGATTTTTTTTATTTTATTATCATTAATAAAAACTACTTTTAAACAAAACTAAAGTTTAAAAATATCAAAAAATAATGATATTTACTTAATGTTTTTACATAATATTTTATTTAACTTTTCTTCATAAATTTTATTTCGAAAAAATATTATTATATTTTTTAAGTCAAGTATTTGAGTGTCATTTATTTTCAATAATATTTTTTTATAATTTATTGCTTTTATTTTAAAAGCTATAAATTATTGTATTTGAAATCGTGATTTACAAATTTTTTAAAGTTGACATGATTATAATTATTTACTATTAATACTGTTATCATCCTTTATATATACTTGACAATTTAAACATTTTTTCTTCATAAACATATTTTTTTCCGACCATAATTATTTTTATATTCTCCTTTCTTTTTCGTGTTTTCAATTTTTTTGCCATTATTTATGAGACTTTATTGTGTTTTTAGTTTCAAGTGCACAAGTCTAAACATTGTAAATTTTATATTAACAGAAAAAAATATATAGAAGCGTTATAAATGTAAAAAAAAAACGATAAAAATATTATAAATTTGCATACTTTTATAACTTTTGAAAAACCTCTTTATAAAATACATTTCTAGCAACGTATATTTTTAAATTCACTAATTGTGACTAATAATGTTGTCCTAATCTTCCTTAAGATAACTCTTCAAATTACTGCATATAATTGTCTCGGAGAATATGAAGATTGTGTGGGAATAAAAACATTCTTTAAACTTTTATTTACAGTCATTTAATATATTATTAAGATTAGATATTAGGTGTAGATACATGAAAAAAAAAAAAAAGTAAACTGTAACAGTGTTTTAATATACTAAACTGAAAAATATTATAGTTGGCATAAGTAGGAACTTATGTTTTTTTAAATAAGTGGTTCATGATTATGTTCTTTGAATAAGTAGTTCAAGATTTAAATCTTTATTATGTTACTTTTAGATATGGAATAAATGATTTTGAATTTTTACTAAAAAGTTAATTACAAAATTGCTTCCAAATTAGATTGCAGAAGGTATTGGCTCTATATATGTAATATTGTCATCTACTAAAAATAATTTTTTAATTATGATTACTATTGTACTAAAAAATAATTTGGTAAGTAATATAAGTTATTCAAATTTAAGATATCAATAGAGTGTTTTAATAATATTCATCAGGCTGGCCATGAATGTTCCTTCACATTATTTATTGTACTAATTTAACTACGAGTAACAATTAAAGTCTAAATAAAATCAATTAAATAAATCTTAATTAAGAAAGTAGAAATATTATTAATTACAATCCATAAAATCATAATTAAAACTTTTAAGTGTGATTAAAATTATATTATTAACATAAATATCACTTTTTATTATATATGAATACAAACAAAAAGGTTATTGATGAATGTGTTACCAAAAAATTTTGCTTCACACAAATGAGTAGGCACAAGATAATGAAAGAAGAGGCAACCGTTCAAATTAGGTTTACCAAATAGGATTGGATTCCATCAATTATCAAGTTGGAATGTGCCATTTTTTTTTAGGTACAATTTTTAAAGTATCTTTTTTCATTTTCCTTTTTTAAAGAATAAAATGTTAGGTAACTTTTATGGGTAATAGATAGCATATTCGTGGGAATATGTTAGCAACCAATTTAAAAATATATTTTTTTGCCATCTTTTAGATTTTTTAAATATAAAAGCTACAAACGGTTCAGAATAAAGAAAAGAACACTTTGAAATTTTTGGTAAGAAGGTACTATGTTTTAAAGAAGGAGGATAATATATCTGGTTACAATTAACATAATTATTCTTCATTTGGTGTCAAATCACACTTGAATAACATGTAATATTTGAAAATAAAAATATACTTGTTGTGTTTTCCACATCTCTACGTTTAAAATCACATCCTTGTGTTCAAAATAACATCTATGTAAGCAAAATCAATAATGTAATTTATTTCTAACACGTTTTCCATTTTTTGGTGAGGATAACGCAAATAAAATTATTATTACAAATTTTTTAAATTTATTTTCAATCCAGTATAATTCTCATATATGTTTTAATAATAATAATTTAAACTCTAAAATCCTAATTTTTTACACTATATGACACAATTTACAAAAGTAGGATCTAAGTCCTTAAAGATATAATTACATGATAAATCAATAATTGAACGAGAAATATTCAGTACTAATCATAACATTCTAATCACATATAACAAAAGTCTATTGACGGTTAGAATTGTTTCTCTCCTCACAATTCTTATAAACATTGACATGAGACATTTTTGTCCCTTCCTCTTATGTTAAACGTTGATATGTGATAAAAATATATATAAATTACAAATCCAAGAATAATTCTTCAAGAAGAAGAAAGCTGCAATTAGAAGAAGAAGGAGAACGTTTCAGTTACAAGAAAAAGGAAAATGTTGTAGTTAAAAAAAATGTATTCTAGAAAGTTTGTTCTAATTATTTCGAAAAAACATTTCGGAAGGTATTATGCACATTCCAAATATTTTATTAAAAAAATAGTCTAAAATGTATTTCATATGTTTCAAAATATTTATTCTGAAAAAATTATTCTAAAAATCTTATCATATTCTAAAATACAAGTTAAAATAATGTATTTCATGCATTCGAGTAAGTGTTTTCTAAACAAATTTCAAAAAGTTATTTTAAATAAGGATAAAGTAATTGTTTTAAAAATTCTGTGGGTGCAGGATGCAAAATGCTAAAAAGATGTAACTTAAAAATAACTCAACCAATTCGGCCCAATCAATTGAGCCCACGAGCTGTCACGAGTTTTATAAATATAATTTTTTCTTGAACCTGACCTACTCTAGCTCAATATTGTTTTCATTTAATTTTTTTCTTTTAATATAATTCTAAATAAAAAAAAAACACGTCAAATTGAGTTGGTTTAATTACCACTAAGCTCAATCAATAAAAGAAATGGCTCATAAAATTTTTAAATTAGTTTGAATTGACCAATTTGTACACTTTACACGATAACCTTAGCCACAACCTCACTTTGAATTTAAATATGCTAATGGTCCCTATAATATCTCTTTTTATCGTTTTGGTGTCTATAATTGTTTTTATTTTGTAGTCCTTGTAATAAGAAATTATATTTTTTTTAATCTTTTACTACCATAAGATATTGTAACGTGCCTTAACAAGGTGACACTTATCATATTCATTTTCTAGTGGCAACAATATCAATAAAAATGAAAAATAATAAAGTGTCAAACGACAAAGGATTAAAAAGAAAATAAAAAATTTAGGATAACTAAGAATAACAAGATATTTGACCAAACTATGATGAGTTTGAGGTTGACCTATATCATTAGTACTAAGTTTAAGTTTGTCATATTTACTTATTATAATTTTTTTAAGTCCTAATCTAAGCTATTTAAAACTCTAACATGTACTAAAAGTTCATTTATGTGACTTGTTTTATAAAAAAAAACTATAAACAAATATCAATAGTGCTAAATAGGCTAAAAAACTATAATAATATTTCATATTCATATTTATCATTAACTATATTTTAAAATTAAAATATTTTAAATATCATAATTATTTTAAGTATGCATGCATAATAAAAGAGAATAAAAGATAATAGATATACAACTATCATATGCACAACTATATCATTTCCCTTCTGTATTCCATTTTTAATATAGCAATAAAAAAGATGAAGAACTGCAATAGGTGAGAACACATTCATTCCAACTGGTTATTCTTTTGATTAGATAGATAATTAATGTATAACTATGACCATTACGTTGAGCTGATAATGTAAACTAAAATAAAATTTTGAAATTGAGAATATTTTACTATATAAAATATATAACATTATTGTATAAACATGTCAAGTTAAATTTAACATGTTTTAAGTCTGAAGTTTCACGTCTTTAGTTGAAGAATGATTTTTTTTTTTTAAAAAAAAACTGAACATCTCACTACAAATAAATAAGCTAAGCCTAACTATAGACCTCTGATAGCTTGGTGCTCTATTTCTATCCCTAATGAAAGCTAAAATGATAAAACGTATAAATAATAGGAAACAATTTAATATTTAACTTCTTTATGTATTTATAAATTACATATAGCAAGTGGACCATTACAAATAATTTAATAACATTAAATGTAAAATATAAACCTTGATAATGTAAAATGAATATCAACCCACACATACACTTATTAAATATTTATAACAATTTAATGATTTTTCTCATTTTAATTAATTAAATTTAATAATTTGTCAGTTTTTGGATAAACTAATGACAAACCAGACATTGTGTGTGTTCGGCAGGAATCAAAGTGGAATCCCCACACACACACATCAAGACCATTACAAAAGATTACCCGGAGCATCATGAATTTCCACCAGACGACAACCTTTTACTCCTTCTAATCATGATCACTTCCCCTTTCCTCTCCCTGTCTCGACACCCGTTTTCCCGCACTCCCCATCATTTCCCAACTGGGGCTGCTTCTCAAAGTTCAAACTTTCTGCCAAAGTTTCAATCTTTTGCCTTTGGAAACCATGCTGGGAGTGAATTTCCATCTGGGTCTTGCTCCAATGCTCTCAGAAGAAAAAGGGTGTCCGTGGTGTGCTCAAAGTCAACTCTGGCTGTGGAGGAAGTGGCAGAGGGAGGAGTGAAGGGTAAGGGTGAAGAGTTTGATGCAATTGTTATAGGGTCTGGGATTGGAGGGTTGGTTGCAGGGACGCAGTTGGCAGTGAAGGGTGCCAGAGTTTTGGTTTTGGAGAAGTATGTGATTCCTGGTGGAAGCTCTGGATTTTACCAGAGGGATGGCTATACTTTTGATGTGGGTTCTTCTGTCATGTTTGGTTTCAGTGACAAGGTCAGTTATTTATTTGTTCTAGGTGCATTCGGTTTTTTGTGTTTTGTCATTTACTTTAATTTCATTAGTGATGTGATGAAATGTGGATGATGTATATATAGCAAATCTTATTTTACAAATTTTGTGAAGTTAAGTTAGACATTAGTATGATTGGATAATTATGTGAAGCTGGGATTTTGATCAATTAAGCGCCTAATAAGTGTAGTTTGCTCATCTTATAATGATACCTCAGCCAATAGTAGATTTGGGCACAGCTAATTATTCTTTATGTTGAATGATATGATTCCAAGGATCATGAACACCATATGACTTAAATTTGTGTAGGGTAATCTCAATTTGATAACACAAGCGTTGGAGGCAGTCGGGTGTCAGATGCAAGTGGTACCTGATCCAACAACGGTTCATTTCCATCTACCAAATAACCTTTCTGTTCGAGTGCACAAAGAATATGATAAATTCATTGATGAACTGACCAGTTATTTTCCCCATGAAAAGGACGGTATTCTCAAATTCTACAGTGAATGCTGGAAGGTTTGTCTTAATTGAGGTGATTGCAGCCCCCTTAAGGCATTTTTGCCTCTCCTTGAAATTCACTTTTTTAAGAGCTTTTATGTGTTGTGGCTAGATTTTCAATGCACTGAATTCCTTGGAATTGAAGTCACTAGAAGAGCCACTCTACCTTTTTGGACAGTTTTTTCAGAAGCCCGTGGAATGCTTGACACTAGGTACTTTCATCTTGTTAATTTTAAACTGAAAGGCCACAAATTTCAATCAGTGTGAACTTCTGATTTAATTTTGCTATGTCTAGAAGAACGGAGCTAAGGATGTGATCAGCCATGATCATTCTTGGTTTATATGTGTGTCTATATATATGTATGTATGTGTATGTGTATATATGTTTGTACAGCATTCATGTGGTAGACAATCTCTATTAACCAATAAGCATTGCATGCCTATTGCCTAATAACAGTACTCTACTGATAAGGGTTGTTATTGACTACATCTGCACCTCCCTCCATATTTGGGCTTTTTATGAGTCCTTTCATATGTTTTCACCACTAAGCTTTTTGATGTATCTTTTGACAGCCTATTATTTGCCTCAAAATGCTGGAGCCATAGCTCGGAAGTACATTAAAGATCCAAACTTGTTGTCTTTCATAGATGCAGAGGTAGATGCCATAACTTATTTGCTTCAGTTAGAAGTTTCATGAATTTATTAAGGAAAATGTGTCTTGAAGTGCTGTTCTGTGGAATGTGTTAAGAATGACAACTGGTAACTAAATAAGGGAGAAATTCTAGTGGATCTCGTAGAAGAGCTTGAGGACAATTGTTGTGGATCCCATCATAGAAATTTGAGTCTTAAACAAACTATGCCTCATGTTTTTGTATCTTTTTCTAACTATTTTAAAGTGAGATAGCAGTCATATTACGACTCATTTACACTTTGATTAACTATTCAATTGTCGGTGCGTGGTTGGTAATTTATATCCATGCTATTGCAGTGTTTTATAGTGAGCACAGTCAACGCTATACAGACGCCAATGATCAATGCTAGCATGGTAACCTCTTCATTTATCTTTTTTTCATTCTTTCAGTTTATTGAACTTTTTTTATTGTAATGGAGGATTAGATTGCAAAAAATAAAACTACCAGGAATTTGATCCAACATTGACTGCTTTTAGTTCTATAACTTACAAATATTTTAGTATCTTTTGATTCGAAATGTCAAGTGCGTAAATTTTAAAATATAAAGGCCATCCTTACATTAATACGAAGTATCTATCATGTTTGTTTGATCTGTTATTTTTCTATCTCATAACTGACTTTAAAATGATGAAAGGGTTAAATATGTTTTCAATCCTTATAAATATAGTGAACTTTGGTTTTGTTCCAAATTTTTTGTTGTTGTTGGATTTGGCTCTCATAAAATTATCTTTTAGAAAACAGTTCCTATTATTATTTCAGAAAATTTATAAGGACCAAAACCATCAATTTTTCTAAGGAATAAGCCAAAATTCACCATATGTTCAGGGACTAAACATGCTAAACACTGTTTGAATTAGGCATTCATGTTATTGCAGTCAAAACAGTGAAAAGTAAAAGCACTTATTTCAAGTATGGTGGGCAGTACTATATACTATATAGTTCACCTTGGCCTGGCTTGCTTTCTATTTCCTGCATGGCTTGACTCTTTTTTCCCTCCAGGTTCTATGTGACAGACACTTTGGTGGGATTAACTACCCTCTTGGGGGTGTTGGTGGGATTGCAAAGTCCTTGGCAAAAGGTCTTGTTGATCAGGGTAGTGAGATAATTTACAGAGCAAATGTCACTGGTATTATAATTGATCAGGGAAAAGCTGTAAGTGAGACATCAGAATAGAAACAAGATGACATTTTGGAAAGAAGCATTTTTTATTCAAGAACTGCACCATACCTTTTGCAGGTAGGCGTGAGGCTTGCTGATGGGAGAGAGTTCTTTGCCAAAACCATAATATCAAATGCTACCAGATGGGATACCTTTGGTCGGTTTCAAATTTCAAATTCAAATAAGAATTTTTATAAGATGTTTTGTCAATACTTTAATGATAATCTTCGTGATGTTTCTTTTCTCTGCCTTCATTAGTTCTTAGTTAGTTAATGCCTAATTGCGTAATGTTAAACTTTAGGAAAGTTGCTGAAGGATGTTCCACTCCCAAAAGAAGAAGAGAACTTCCAGAAAGTTTATGTCAAAGCTCCGTCTTTTCTTTCAATTCACATGGGGGTTAAAGCTGAGGTTTTACCACCAGATACAGACTGTCATCATTTTGTCCTTGAGGTAGTTGAAAGTTTGCTCAACTTAAATTTCTTAATAGTCCTTGTGGCTTAGTATGAATAATTAGCTTAATGCGTTTCATCGGCCCCTCTATAGAGCAACTGGTCCAAATTGGAGGAGCCATATGGAAGTATCTTTTTAAGTATACCAACTGTTCTTGATCCATCATTGGCTCCAGAAGGTCGCCATATCCTTCATATATTCACAACTTCTTCCATGGAGGACTGGGAGGTAGGCAATACTGATAAACAAAGTTCAAAACTTTCATATTGCATGCTTCTATGACTTCAGAATCTGTTTTTGTCTTACAATATCTAATGCCACTGTTTTCTGTACTAGGGTCTCTCAAGAGTAGAATACGAGGCAAAGAAGCAGCTTGTAGCCGATGAAATCACAACCAGATTAGAGAATACATTGTTTCCAGGTCTTAGATCATCCATCGATTTTATGGAGGTATGGACTACAACCTCAGACCTCATAATACTGAATCATGTTAGCATATGAAGTACCTGTATAGTGCTTAGAAATTCTTTTTGGCGTTTGATTCTTTTGCCTTTTCATTGTGTATGTTTGCTGAAATTTTAAGCCTTCTTATAGGTAGGGACACCAAAGACACATCGGAGATACCTAGCTCGTGACAAGGGGACATATGGTCCAATGCCACGTGGAACCCCAAAGGGGTTACTGGGAATGCCATTCAATACCACAGTAGGTCTACTTCCTTAACTGAATAACCGGTTCAGTTGTAGAAAATGTTCTGCTATGCTTTTAGAATGCACTGCTTAAAGCAAGTAACTAACATATAAAACTTGCAGGGCATAGATGGCCTTTACTGTGTTGGTGATAGCTGCTTCCCTGGACAAGGTGTTATTGCTGTGGCTTTCTCCGGAGTTATGTGTGCTCATCGAGTAGCTGCAGATATTGGTAAGATAGTGCATTCCATAATGCTTCAAATGCAGAAAGTTGTAAGCTTTTCCAAATTCTTGCTTACCCTTACACATAATGTGAAGGAATGCTATTGTGTTGTTCCTCAAAATGGTAATAGCAAACACTTGTAAGCATTCCTTCAAATGCACAAAGTTGTTTCTATAAGAAGCACTATTAGTACTGTTTTCTAATCATAGTCCCTGCTGTAATTTGCATAATGAAGGATTCTATTAAATATCAATGCATATTACTGAGGTAAAATTTTTGATTCTAATTAGAGAACAACAGGGACAATGTGTTTGTCCTCTTGATTTCATGTTAATTTCAAAATTTTCAAATAGACATCATCAGAAATTAAATGTCTTATGGTATGTAACACTTCATGTTATTTTCTTGTTCTTCTAAATAGGGCTGGAGAAAAAGTCACCTGTGTTGGATGCCATGCTGCTTCGGTTGCTTGGTTGGATAAGAACAATGGCATGAGGTTTAATACGTAGGAGCATTTGTTGGATACAGTATCAACATCCCTTTTGCACAAGAAGTTCAACTTTCATCACACCATTGTTTCACTGCAGATTTCCTCTTCAATTTTTGTGAGTCAGCAATTTGGCACAGAAGATAGGTGGTGTCAGTTGCAACTCAATCCATGCAGTGCCAGAGCTTGGGAAAAAATAATTGGGGGGTCCAAAATAAATAAGCTTACAATGTATAATAACTCAAATGTGATGGTTTTGACAGTATAATTTATTATGAGTGATTCAAATAATTATTGGTAATATTAAATATCGATTATTTTCTTAAGTAATAGTCTTCTATGATATTAAAATACTTTTTTTACTTTATTAATAATAATACTAATTAGAACTTTACAACCTTATCTGCAACCAAATAAATTGATGGAGAACTTATCTACATTTTTTATTTGTTAGTTTTTCTCAAGAAACCTCGACTTTTTTTTTCTCTTTTATAAAAAGCGAAATCTGTATGAAAATATGCAAAAAATAATAATAATAATTGTTTATGATTTTTTCCAATGAATTAAAGTAAATAATCAAACTTTTTATCGGAGTTATAACAAGTACTGCAGAAAATTCTTGTAGGAAAATTTGAAATAAATCACAAATTTGATAAAATAAAAATCTACATAGATTCACTGGAAATAATAGGCTTGCAACGAAAATCTTTAATTTCAAGTTATATTTTATAAGTTTTCTTACACAAAATTACTTTCAAAATAAAATTAACTTTCTTATTATATAAAAATTCTTCTATATCTTAACAAATACAAGTATCCAAGGATAGAAGTATCACACACGATAGAGTGTATTTGACATAGACTTCAAAGTACAACATGAAATACAAAATTAACATTCATTTTATATGTTTTCCAATTATTTTTATATAGAAAGAAATAACTGAATGAATTATAATATCTAAAAATCATGAATGCTTAACTTTCGCTAATATCCTTTATTATATACACTTAGTTTTGAATGACTAATATCTACACTGAGCTTCCAATGTTTTCATCTCCTCATAATGCTTTTCTTATGGGGTGATATATTTTGATGCAAATTATATAATTAGCATCTTAAGCCCTCAAAATTGTAACTCAACTTTACCTCCTTAGTCTTCCTAAAAATCATTTAGGTCATGAGATGTTTGCTTAATATATAATTCTATTTTAATCAAAATATTATATCACAGTTGAACAACTATAAAATCATAAAAAAAAATCTGACTTAATTTAAATTCTACTAAAATATTAATCTAACTATTATTTTATTAATGATTTCTTACAAACTTTCACGTTATTTTTTTTAAAAAAAATAAAAATGTAGTGTTTTACCCTTTTTAAACGTTTGTTTCAATAATATTATATTTTTATCTAAAGAAACATTTATATTCATCATTTTAAATATTTATATGTTAAATTTATAGACTTTTTTGGGTAACGTAAAATGTATCATCACCAACTTTTCTAATGATTAAGAATGAAAAAATAATTTATTTATCCAACATTGATTCTGTGCAGAAAAAGATTATTTAGAGACTAATTTTTAGTTGTCAAATGAAATGATTGCTAATTGTGATCAAAATAGTCACCAAATTAGATTTTGGTTGCTAAATAATCACAAAATAAAATATAAGTAATGATTGAATTTAGTGATTAATTAAGTTAAGATAATTGATATCTAACATTAGCTACCAAGATTTTAGTGACCTACACCATTAGATTCTAAATTAGTCTCTAACTTAATTAGATACCAATTTAGAATCTAATAGTATAGGTCACTAAAACTTTGGTAGTTAATGTCAGATACCAATTATCTTGACTTAATTGGTCACTAAATTCAATCATTAGTTATATTTTGTGGTTATTTAACAATCAAAATTTAATTTAGTGACTATTTTGGTCACGATTAGCAACCATTTTATTTAGTAACTAAAAATTGGTCTCTGAAAAACTTTTTTCTTATGATAGTGTATTCACATTTAAATCCATCAAGTTCATCCATTATTATTACTAAAGTAGAAAAAATGGATAAAATTCTATTTCTGTGATTAATTTTATGGACGGGTAACTACTAATTATTCATCCATTTTTCTAAAAACCCTAAATCAATTGATACTCATTCATGAAAAAAATTATCAAAGAATCGAATTAGATTATACTTTTATTAAATGCATTAGATTGAATTGTTAATTAAATTGTTAAGATTGTATACCAATCGTATTGGTGGTGATATACTCAACTAACAAGTCAATCAAGTGGACAATTAACTCAAATTTAATAACACAGAAAATAATGACATCTGAATTAAAAGCAAAATCAGAAAGATTGTTTTGGGTCAAATCAAAAGTTTTGTTGATGTCGAGTTATGTCTCTCTTGACAATTCAAAAAGGCGTAAGCAACTTAACTACGCTACATAGGTAGCAAATGGATAAACTTGAGTCAATTAAACATTCTTGCAGACTTAAGTATCTCTCCAAAACAAATATCTGAATTCTCCAGATAATGCTGTGCCTATGATCACAACATGTGGTTGCTTGCACTATTAATGTGTTTCACCATGCTAATGCTAAGTGAAATACAATATTCACAAGACTAAATCAAAAAAGCCAGAAGCTCTAGCTAGCTAGGTGCACCAATTGGTGTGTGAGTCTTCATTCTTGCAAAGAGTGAAGTCTGAGTTAAGCCCCAGATTGAAGTTTCATTCTCCTTAGAGAAAGATATGCCAAGAAACGGTAGCCAAAAACCATGGCTATTAGAGCAGCCACCTCTGTTGCACCACTATCAATTCTGATGCCATTTATGATTGGTGAAAGGTGTTCATATTGAACCTTCAGCAAAAGTTTGTAGGTGTGGTAGTTGAAAGACATGTACCGGATCCATGAAAAAAATATGGGGACTCTCTGCCAAAGTTAGTATCACATGTTAACTATAGTAACTAGTCCAAACAAATTGAATTTGACATTTAAAATTGTGTCAATTTTCTTTAGTTCAAGATCCATTGTACTAGGTGTTTGATGTTTTATTTGAAATAGAGATTTGACTGGAATGTTTGTTTTTACCTGCACAAAAAATCCTCCAGCCAGCATGAAGGTCATCACAGTTACTGAAGCTAAAGTTGTTGCTCTTTTCAAGTCCATTAACGTGGCTCCAATAGCTAGTCCAAGTCCCTGCTTCACACAAGCCATGCTAAGAACTGGAAACAATTGGTTTTCATAAAGTCATATTTATTGTGTTTTCTAATGGATTTTACATTGTATAAATCTTTATATTTGCATTATATGGAAACTAAATGCATACCTGAGCAGCCACTATGCAGAGGAAGACAGTAAGAATGGTGAGGAAAAATGGTGCAGCACTGAGTCTGAGACCGGCCATGAAGTAAACAACAAGTAGAAAAAGCACTGGTAAAATGAGGTCAAGTGGAAGGTCACTGGTGGTTCTAGCTAGGAAGTATGCACTTAGTCTGTACATATCTGCTGCTCTCTCCTTACTCAGCATGGCTCTCTCTTGAGGAAATGTGAATATTGCAGTGAAAACAGGAAAAAATCCCCAGAAAACAGCAATAAAGAATAGCAATCCTGCCTGCAATCCACATAGATCAATATCTTACAATGTTAATGCTTGTGATAGCATCTCTAATAAAGAAAAATACAAGCTAACACACTCTATTGTACATTTTTTCTAATGTGTTATTATTGACTAAAATTACTTAAGATCACAAAATGTGTTTAACTACATTTAAAATCGTCTCCTTTATGATTTTATAAGTTTCCATGAATTTTAATTAAAAAGGGTTGTTTCCAATGTTCTAGATGTGTATGTGTACTTTCTTTCTTTTCCTTTGTTTTTATGACTTTTGTCACCATTTTAAGACTAGCAGAAATAGCTTACCTGATCTTGCAGATCTTTTGGGTTCTTAGTATCTGATTGCCACCAGAGTAATCCTAAGATGACAGCAGTTGATAAAACTTGAGTGATTCTTAACCAGCTGAAATAGTCATGTCTGCGTTCTTTTATTCCTCTCCAAAATAATATGGAATATTGCTCATCCCAACTTGCTCCCCATTGTCTCTTGTGAGAACACACTTTAGACTTCACTGCTTCATCAAGGGGTATAGGAACCATTAGTCTTTTCTTTTCTGTTTCTGCTACTCGAGTTTCATATGCCTCCACCAGATACTGTTAAAATTCATCTTTGATGAGATCAAGATTTTCTCATCTCGAGATCCTTTACACTTGAATGATATTAAAACTCAAGACTAAACTACATAAAATTTGCTTTGGTCATGAAAACCTCCGCAAAAACTATGGTCTATCATTTAATCACAAATTGACATGCATGATAAGGTTACCTCGTGTACAACTGCTGGTGACGGTTTCCCATTTGGTGTTTCTGCTTCTGCATTTTCCATATGCACTCTATCTTCCAACTCTGAAGGTAGGGAAACATCATTTATGTTTCCATTAGCAAGGTCTAGCAAAAACTCTGCAGGGTTCATGGAAATAAGTGGTGAACATCCTATAGACTGGAAGTAAGTCATTGCTTCTGATGCTTTTCCAAAGAAAAGCAAGCTCCCTTTTCCAAGAAGGATCAACTTGTCAAATTTGTGAAAGAGTCTGCTGGATGGTTGGTGGATTGTTGTCACCACTGTTTTACCAGCCTACAATTGCAATTTACAAGATAGTAACAAAGGTTTAGTCATAAGTCTGAAATCTTAGGATATGATATAACAACTACCTCTGCTATGTCTTGTAGCATCTGAACGATCCTCAAGGCTGTTGTAGAATCCAAACCAGATGTTGGTTCATCAAGAAAAAGGAGAGAAGGGTTGATTATGATCTCACTCCCAATGCAAACTCTCTTTCTCTCACCACCAGATACTCCACGCACAAAGGAACCACCAATCATAGTGTCTTGGCACCTGTTTCATACATAACATATAAACTATTGGCTTGCATATGTAAGTAGTAATAACATGTAAAATGGTTGTACTGCTCTACTCTTCACTCCTTACCACGTCTTGTTCTATAAATGTGACTTTTGTGCTCATAATAATTTGACACTCATTGTTAAGGATGGAATGTAACTATTTACCTCTCCAAGCCAAGCTCATAGATTACATCTAAAGCTCGTTTTTCCTTTTGCTCCTTTGTGAATGTCTTTGGAAGTCTTAGCCTGGCAGCGTATGTCAAAGTCTCTTTCACAGTCAAGTGAGGAAACAGAACATCATCTTGTGTCACAAACCCTATCCTGCCACATGTTTCACGTAAGCTCATTTTGGCCACACAAACAAATACAAGTACATAAAAAACTGTTATATAGGTTAACTTTTAGATAATTATCTTCACTTCAGAATATGCTTCTTGCAGATTTACTTGGTAAGGTGGTATACAGCATATAAGCATGTAAATCTGGCTATTATAGTTTTATGTTTTACCTGCTCTTAAGGAACTTAGAGTATGGTTCATCATTGTAAGTGATAAACCCACCACTTATAGGATGGCATAACCTGCCTCCAAGAAGGTTTAAAAGAGTTGTTTTTCCACTTCCTGAGGGACCCATCAATGCCAAAACTTCCCCTGGATTTACGGAACCAGTGATCCCATTCAAGATATCCTTCTCCTCAGTTGTTGTCATGCCTTTGATCACTACCTTGTAGCTCACATCTGTGAACTGCACATTCCATAGCAAGAAAAAAACTCATTATATGTGTGATCCATCACTAACACATCATCAGAACTATGCTCAATGTTATAAAGCTCAAAACATATTCAAGTACTAAATAGTACTACTAATTTATTTCTCTGGTTAACTGGAAAGAAGGGGTAGTATTGTGCATTGATGTCACATGAAATGAAACTTGTACAAGACTGAACCTGATGATCATGCTATAAGCTAGCAAGCCATGTTCTATTGGTTAAGTTGATTGTTAAAGGAAGCTTCATTCATGCCTGGTCAAACACACAGGACCAGATCAAAACCATGTTCTATTACTGAACAGAAGTTTAGTTTGAAGTTTGAAATCCTGGCAGAGGTTGGCGTAGAGATGGAAATAATCATACATGTAAAATGTGCATTACCTTGAGAAATATCGGTAAAGTAGGTTCCGTTTGAAACTTTGTCCTATGTCCAGCTTCGATATCTTCAGCTGCAACACACATAGTTAACAACCCTTTTTTATACAAGTTGGGAAAAAGAAGCTGCTACAATCAGAAGCCAACACCAGGCATGCAACTGTTAGTTTCACCTAGCACAATTGTGCACTAGAAATGAATAAAAGTGCTTGTTCTTGATCTTGACTAAGTCTATGTGGTGGTGTTGTGTTGAGGGGGCAAATATCTTTAAAATGATTCGAAAGAAACTATGCATGGATGCTTCTCATGTCACTGACACTACATGATCCATTAAAAGGGTGCAACATTTGCTGGTCATGAAAACTCATGTGGGGTAGCATGGACCATGTTAAGCATTGACATGAACCAGTGAAGTTGCATCTTCACAGTGGTGAAAGTGAAAAGTCAACCTGAATTTAATCGAGGGGCCCAAGTGTGAGGCAATTTGCTCTCCCAGAAAAAAGGAATATGGAAAAAAAGACACAGAAAGAGACAGTTTCACTTGTGTGTGGAGCCATAGGTACCACATAATTAACAGCTAAATTGTCTTTCAAAGACATTAGTCCACAAAATGTGTCATGTTCTCCGCATAACAGTACCTCAAGAAGAAAAATGCATGGAACTTTATATAAGAGGATGGACACTTGGAGAAAGAAACCAAAAACTTGAGTGAGAAATCTCTCCAATAAAATGAAAAGCCACCCCATGAATTACATCAGAAAACAGTGTATATATGCATGTGTACATAACAAGATAATTAGTACAATTAACTAAACTTACTTTATACATCTACCATAATTATGTTTTTTAATCATCTAATTATAAAATAGATTAATGAAATACCAACTAGTTTTTCACTTCATAAAATTCTACGAACATGATCCATTTTGCAGAAAAATCCAATTCAATGATAGAATTGGTGTGTTTATCTAAAAAAAGTTGTTAAACAATATAATTAGTGTAAATGATTGATGTTAATCATGGTTTAATATAAGTATAAATGTTAATGAAATGATGTTGGAATTATTAATGAGAAGAGATATGATTGGTGTAATGAAAAAGACAGTTATGTTTGAGAGGGGTGTGTTGTGGGGACCCCCAGAGTGAGTTGTGCTTTGTTTGGATGATGAATCACGCGCTTTGTTGTTTGATTGGACCCAACAAAGACATATCCTTCACCTACATATGCCAACATCAATGCAACTCTCCTATGGATCTACCACAACCTTCTTTTTAATGCTAAATTTATCCACTTTAGTTTTTACTACAAGGTTTTCTACAAAACTTTTTCAGAAGTTTTTAGAAGGAAAATATAAAAAATGAAGTAAAATTAATTTATTCCTTTTGAATAAAATTAATTTATATTTTCATGTATGATAATTCTTAAGTAGTGGATTCGAAATCAAATTTTGTATTAACATAGCTCTTTACGTCAAGATTCTTCATTTTTTTCTTCATTTTATATATGTGACTAAATATTTAAAGATAATCTGATATGATCAGATAATTTCGTAAATTTAATAAAATCATTTTAAAATTAACTTTGATATCATCTTAAAAAAATAAACTTTAAATTTTAAGTGAATTTAAAAAACTGTTTCGTGCATAAAAAACTCTAAGATTTCTAAATATTAAATAATGTGTAGCATAGATGATATCAGATACAATGATAACTGTAAAAAAGCTTGGTTAGAGGCATTACTGTGTAGGTTACGGAAAGGTACCAAGAGGAAGTGTACTTGTTTGGATTATAGCAGTTAAAGGGAAAGTGAATGACATTTTGTATTTTAACTTTTCACATGTACTTCACTTTGTGTTGTTGTGTTTGCCCTAGCCAAAAGGTCGTTCTGATAAATGCATATGCTTCTGTCATTATTATTAATCAGAAAAAGGAAATCTACTCAGATCTGTAAAGTAAATCTGCATCACACAACACAACCAATCTCACCATGCATATTCTGTGGTTACTATAGCTGCACGACACAAACCTACACCAAACCTATATAACATTGCTCTTTCAATTAAATTACTCATATTCAGATAAAATATACTTTATTAATACAAAAATATATCATTTTTTTATGCAGGCTGTTTGTTTAGAAATCGTATTTGTATGTATCTTTTTGTTTTATAATAAATAGTATGAAGTGTAATGAAAAAATAGAAATAAAATATTGAAAGTAGTATACTTTTAACTTTATATATATTCTTAATTTTACAGACACCTGCATAGAAAATGATTTGAATGAGTGTACGAATTTCATTTTCCAAAACTTTTTCTACAATCAAGTTCTTATTGTAATTGTTTATTTATCCATTGAATATAAAAAGTGAAAAGTGACATCATTTTCAATTATCCAAAGAGTCGAGCATCATTCAATGATTGACGCTAATAAGAATAAAAATTTTATACACTTCAATATTTAAAAAATAAATAAAAAGAGAGAAAAAGAAATAACAACAATAAAAAAATACATGATTAAAAGAGACAAAAAAATATGAAAATTACATGCAAATTTATCCTCTCTTTATGTATAAAGATAAATAAAATTAACCAATTTAATACTTATAAAAAATTTAGTTAATTCTGATTTTACGAATCACATTTAAAAGTAAATTCTGTTCCTAGACTACCCTTTATTAAAACATGACATAAAAAAATAAATAATCATTAAAATTAAATAAAAGGTATTTTAAAGATGATATCAACAACCAAAATAAAACCATTAGAACCTTTGCTTCAACATTCATGAGTCAGTAAAAACTAAGTATTTTTAGCATACTATTCTTTAATTAGAATTGTAATATTTCTCAAAGATTGTTATCATAATATTTGTGTTTAAAAAACTAGATAGTGTTGAAAAAACAGTAAGTATGAAAATGCATGATGTAGAAAAGTGAATTTGTCACCCTTCTTATCCAAACTAAGCAATGGTAGATAGCAGTAACATGCGATGGAACTTACGAATATCATCATCGCTGAAGGGTTTAGAATCAGCAATTTCTTCAGGAGGCATGGTGAACCCAGTGAAGGAGAACGAGAGTCCCAAGCTAGCACTTGAGGCTCTGCTAAGCGCTGCACCACTGCTCAAATCATCAAAATCCAACTTCATTTGGCTTATTTGAGCACTTCTAGACTTTCTTATGTGCGTGTTCTTCCCTCCGCCGCCGCGTCCCGGCGACGCGCCGGTCAGCCGCCGGCTCGACTTCCTCGACAGGGTGCCGCCACCTTCGGCCACCCCGTTCGCAGAGTGGTCGCTCGACGGCGGCGACTTCATCGCCGCCACCATAGACTCTACTAACTGATCGGACTTTGTTCTCACTAGTGATGTGTTTGCTTTCTCCATTTTTTCACCACTGTTTATTCCAATAGTAAGAAAAGATGGTAACAGAATTGTGTTAATTAATTTAGTCTACACAACTTTAAACAAATAATATTTTTTGTTTGGTATAATCTTTGTCTGATGAACTTCAACCTTAGCACAAAGGTTTTCACAGACTATTCCCATTTGCCCTAACACTTAACCATAACCAAATAAATATCAGCTTATAAAATCAATTAGAAGAGAAATTCTATTATCCTTTGAATTTGAAGAGTTTCAGTATTGCTGCTTAGAAATTATCTTCTTTCTCTGTGTTAAAGCAGTGTAGTGTGTTCATTCCTTTTCAACTATTGATTCAAAAACAACTTAAACAACTGAAACCCTCAGATTATTATTTCTCTGGTAGCAAAGCAAATCTATATAGTAGATAATTTATATAGTATATAGTACATGAGAGTTTACAATATAATACTTCATGAAAACTAATTATAATATATATTAACAGTGGAGAGGCATATTATATACCAGAAATGTTGGTATTTATTTGAGAAAGATAAGGGTGATAATAGTGAAGTAGTCCAAGAGTACAAGGAGTAATAATTCAAGACAAGAAAACATGTTAATGAAACTATATTATTATGTATAAACAAGGGTGGTATAGTACAGGAATATGTATGATTGAATTTGTGTATTTTATTTTTGTTGTTAAGAAGTGAATAGGGGAAGAAGGCAGAAGACAATACCTGGATGGAGAATAGAGAGTTGTTTTTAGTGGTGATGATGATCCCAAAATAGAAAAGGAGACCAAAACTCAACTCAGAATCAACAGCAATAGATGAATTAGCACATCCAATCATGCAGAGCACTCACACTCTTATAAAGGGCAATTAAGACCCTCAACATGCAGTTACCAAACTACCCTTTTCCTTCATTGCAAACATCAATTTGTTTTCCATCTTTTTAGATAAGAACTAGACGTTGAGATATGATTGCACGTTATGGACCTTCCATGCACGCTAGGTAAGACCATGATTGCCCTGCACGCGTCCAACATAATGTTAATGTAACCCTTTTATTTTATTCTTGTTATTATTATTATTATTATTATTATTCATGCAATTCCTCAGAGTTTGGAGGCTTGTGTCAACTAGTTGGATTGAGGGTGAATGGTGTCAAAGATCAGGGTTTTGGTATTAATGAAGTTGTTTAACCATATATGTTCAGTGAGGGTGGCAACTCATGGCTCATGTGCCGGCTAATTAAGTGCTTCTAATGAGGACAATACTCTATTATAATCGTATAATCATGTATAAAGGGTTATGTCTAGAAGTCATTTTACAGATACTATCATAGTTTATTCTAAATAAGTCACTTTTTACAAGTTCAATAATATTGGACTTACTAAAACAAATAAGGAAAGAATGTTATAGAATTGAATTAGGTTTAAAAATGTTATTAAATTATCATATGTTGGCACTAAAAGGATTATTATTATTCTTGAGAATGCATTAAGCCTCTTCTTAACTTACCATCTTGAGACACGTCTGATGTACATCCATTTGATTCGACAGTGGATCCTTAAAGTTAAAACAAAAGATAAACTTTTGTTACTGTATAAACAGTGAAACATTCAATATTACTAGACTTTATTTAGATTATTTTGTGTGATTTGTGTAATTAAAATTGCAGTTATAAGCAGTTTCATAATAGTAATAGTGTAATACTGTGACAGGAATTGCAGTTGAGAATGGCAATAAATTAAAAGCATGATGTTTTTAGTATAAAAGTGGTGTTTGCTGGGTTAGAGAGGGACCTGTAGCTAACTATTTGAGATCTTGCTTTCATGAGAGATTACCTGCATAAGAGGGAACTAGGGTTTTTGGAGTTTTGTATGCTAGAAAGATATGATGTGTAGTACGTTTTCATTCTGAATCGAAGCATATCGAGGCAGAGTATACGTACGTGTACATTTAAATACTACTTTTGTCTTTTCCCAACGTGTAAATATATAAAAGTTTCAACCCTGCAAATATTTATTAACATTTTTTTCCAATGTAAGAAAAATATTTTATACAAATTTTTATTCATTCATGTTCACCTTTCTTTGCCTTCTTATGATACGTCTCATTAGTAGAAAGAGTGGAAGAAAACAAACGAAAACCCTAACTTGTTTTTAGTGACCGAAAAGGTAAGTGTAGAAACAATGAACAAACATTTTGCGTGGTTATTAAGGACAAATTATCGTCATTGATGCTGTCGAGTGTTAATGCTGTCGTCCTTCATATAGATCAATTTCACTTGTACTCTGTGTTTTATGAAGTTTCTACGAAGCTTCCTTCAAAGATATTGGTTTGCCATGTACTTCTTCAAAAATTAAATTTTCATTGTCATCACACTCTTGTACCTTGAACAGATTTCGTTTTCGTTCTTGTACCTTCAAGAATTGCAGTACAAATCTCCACGGGTTACCGCAAAAACAACTTGTGGGGAAAAAAAGAAATGATAATTTTGATAAAAAAAAAAGAAAAAAGAAAGAGAATATGTTTATGTATAGACGTAGACCTATAATATGCCAAATTTTCATAGAGTTTATAGATTGATTTCTTATGATGTATATTCAATTTGTAAATACACTATTTGCCCTTAAATAAAATAAGATATTAAATGTAAAAGTTTAAAATAATGGACTGGTGGGTCACTCTCTTGCTTAGGCTTAGACTAGGTTTGGTTATTTATGAAATGCAATACAAACCATTCAATATTACTAGAAAATTTAAATGTAGTGACAACATATTTTTAATGACCCGTTAATATAACCTTGGTATGGGTGTGGTATCTTATCAAATATACATACATAATCAATGTTAATCAAGTTATTAGAGAGGGAAATATGACATGAGAGTGTGGTGCTACGATTTCTAAGAATGGAGAAAGTGAGAATTGTTTAGGTCAATACCTTGAGAAGATCTTTCAATGATAAGAAACCATCAAATAGCACAATCTTAGTGTTTTAAGACTTGAGATTACTAATGGTTTAGTTTGAGATATGTTTATAAGAATAGGACTTGGTTCAAAAGTATAAATCAAGCCTCAGAAGCATTCAACAGAAAGTTAAGCAACATTCTTAACCAAGCCTAGGAACTATGAAAGAATAACTCACTGAAAATTCACCTCATACCAATTGTCAAAATATCTATGTTGGTCTTGAGAAAAACCTTGTTTCAAATGGAAGTAACTGTTGTACAGTTAATATAGGTAAAGGTTTAAAAAAGAATTGTTTTCGTAGTCCAAAATCAGTTGTGTAAGTTGTTGTGATAAATAATATAGAAGCTATACTTTTGTAAATTTGAAAATCATTTTCTTGAAATATGTAATATTAGTAAGTGTAGATGACATCATGATCAAAACTAAAATATGGAGGATGGTTAGAGTTATTAGTATAAAAATGTTATATAAACCTAGATGACTTATATTATCTTAGTTGTGCACCTTCGTATCAAAGTTATTAATCTGTGCACCTTCGTATCGAAATTATGGTGTTGTAGGTATAAAAATGTAGCAGAAATTTTAATATTTAAATACTCTAAACTCTTTCGAAATTACTTATATATATATATATATATATATATATATATATATATATATTTAATATTTTATATATATATTTATTTTTTTATTTTATTTTTATATAAAAAATCATTCAAGGAAGGGAAAATTTTCTCGCTGCTCTTAACCAATTTTATATTGTCGAATAAACATATTCACCGGGGGAATTGGTGGTCTTCCAACTCAACCTAGTTTAGTGGCTTTTTTAAAAAGTCTTTTGAATTAAGTCAAAGTTCTGAGAGAAAAAGTCTAGAGTTAATATATTTGTAAGTAATATTAACATCTAAAAAGCATTATTACTTTAGCGGGCTTTATAATAACAATAAATCTAAAATATGTTATTAAATAACTTACATTATTATTATTGTTATTTTACTCTTAAAATATACTATAATAATTTATATTTATAATTCTCATATCTAATAACAAGAAGACTTTTTCTTTAATTCCCTCCTTTGTTCATAAATAGGTTTGGAATAAGATATTCATAATATAAAGTACATTTACAAAACAAATATACTGAGACATAATAGAGATTTAGTAATTAAATTGAGAATGATCTAACACAACAGTTTTATCGTATTCTGAGCTAGCTTTCATTCTGTCAAATAAGTTGCTAACAAAAAGGTGTGAGAAAGACAATGAAGAAAAAATCATACCAATGGTGGAAGATAATCACATATAGAAGTAATTTGACTAGAGAGAAAAGGATAAAAGAGGAATTTCAGAAGTGTTTGGTTTGTGGTTAGGAAGAGTGATGAATGGAAAATAGGTGTGAAAAGAAGGGAGTGGACAAGAACAAGAGTGGCCCAAAAAGGACTCGTTTGGTTTGGTGGATGATGACGAAAATTGTCTTTGTGTTTGGCATTGTTTGATCAACGATGCATCGCCACGTAATACTCCTAATGTCCACTTCAACCCTAATCCCCACAATTAAGGACTATACACTTACACTTGTTCCAATCCAATTATTTCTACTTTCTCACTATTATATTTTATATCCTGTTTATCAAAATGACTTTCAAGTTAATAATCAAACACTAATCTTGTTTAAAAAATTAATTACATATTATTTGTATGGTTAGATCTAAGTGCGGGTTAGAATTTCATAACATATATAAAAAATAAAAGATCTATAAATTTATTATTTTAAAGTTTTAGATTAAACTTGGTGCCTTAATATTTTATATGGATCTATTCATAATTTTTTGATATTGAATTTTCGTCGAAAAGTCACATTGATTAAAAGAAGTTCACGCATAAATATTACATAAATAAGGATAACTATTATATATTAGCACCCCAATAAAATTATACAACTAGTTGCCATCTATTATTTTCTTTTTCTTTTTATTTTCTTTGTAATTACAATTTTTTTCTAATAACTATATTATTCTTCTTAAAAGTAAGTTGCTGATTGTTTAAATGACAAACCATCATTTTTTCATATGCAAGTATAAAAAATTTAATCATAATAACTAAGTGTGATAAGTTTTTTTCACATATATAAAATATCATTTTCCATATATGAATAAAAAAAAAAAAACTAACCATAATAATTGTGATAAGTTTTTATTTTTCATGAAATGAGAATCCCATGTACCTATACATCAAACTATGATTTAAAGCTAAGTTGAACGTCTAATCAAATAATGCTATTGTATTATTTTAATGTGAACAAGGGATAATTATAAGAATCACAAGTTATTGGAGTTAATAATGCACTACGAGGATAAGGCATGCATATCATAATAAATCATTAAGAATAGTTTGTGATATTTCCGTGGTACCAGGTCAGAAGTACAATTATTTATTTCTAGCAGGTTCTTCAGGTGTCCTAGTTGTATGAATTAATATTAATCAGCTGTAATTTTTCACTTGTAATTAGTGAAAATAATTAAAATAATTACTCAAATATTATTTAAGAGTATTTATAGGTCTAATGATTCAAACCCCAAGTCCTATTCCAATTCTCATAGATGATTGTCATTACTCTCAAGTCTCAATTAGGTATCCAAGGATTCAACTATTTCTACATCATCATTAAGAAAAAATGATCCCAACTTAAATGTCAAAAAGTCAAAACTCATGCTATTCCATTAGCAAATTTTGTTTCATTGTCTTAAATGTGTACAAGTAGATGAATTCAATAATGATAAATTTAGATAGTTTCTATAAGGTTTCAAAATTAGATCTTACTAACTATAGTGTATGTAAAGTAATAAATCTTTAAATGTTAATTTATTTGATAAATTCTTACATAAACATGTATTTCTATACCATTTTATACCTAATTAATTTGATCAAACACTTGAAATTCAATCAAATAATTATCTCATATTTTTTGTGGATACCATGATATTAAGATCTTTAATATTAATGTCTTATTTAACATTCCTTTCAATGTAAAAATGAATTTATAAGAGTTTCTACATAGATCCCACATTTTTCATTCTTCTCCTTAGATTAAAAAAAACAAAAACTGGTTCCATCACATATTATATATATACACACCAAAACATGATATTTCATATTTTTTTCATCTCTTCTCATTTTTTTTTTTCATCTTTTTGTCCTCCATACTCTAACTACTACTTGGATTATTTTCTACTATAATATACTGAAGAAAAAACCATAAAAATAAAATGTAGCAATAGTTTGAAAAGGTAATTTATTCTCAAAATAGTGCAAAAAGGGTATTGACATGACTTATATGAAATCTCATATATGGCAAAAGTTGTGGTTTGTAGAAAATTGATAAAAGAATAGGAACAATTAAATGAAAGTTAGGGCGGTGCCCTAAGTGAGAGGGGAAGTGATGGAAGAAGAAGATGATGGTGACTCACAAAAAGTGATAATGGATTGCTTACTACACTCCATTTTTGTCCACTTCATTTAAATACAAAAATATTTTGTTCTAATATTTATAATGGAAACACTTTATGGAAATTTCTTGTTTCATCATAGGAATTACTTATTCAAGTTTATTCATGATATATCATCTCTAATACAATATTTTAAATTTAAGACTCTCATTATGTTATATAAGCGTGCTTTAGTTAAAGTTTTTTATAAGATTTGGATGTTATTTTTAGATTTAAGACTATGATTAAGATCCAATATTAAAATTGCTTTAAGGACTTTTAAGAGAACAAATAAGAAAAAATAAAAAAAATTAAATTATCAAAATTAGGTTATACAAGCCAATTTGTAAATTTTTTCTCATCTAAAATTTGAATTTTAAGTTGGGTATAAATTAATTTTAGTCTATGAAAAAAATTACCTTATCTTTTGTTTTAATGTTCTCCAGTAAAAGTTTTTACATACAAATTTATTCAAACACATTCGTAATTTTGATTTCTGTTTAATAATTTTATTGTATTTATTCTAAAATCAAGGTCTTTAATTTTGTATGTTAAAAATTTGTACTTTTGTAAATGTTTTTATTTATTTTATTTTGAATTAACTAAATTTGGAACCCAGCATAATCATTTAAAATATCATTAAAAATAATCCAATGAAATAAAATGTAAGAAATAAATATAGGCACAATTTAGGACTTGACCAAAATTATGAATTCTATAAAATAGGATAACTAAATATCTTTGCTTCAAAATAGAAGAACCAAAATCACACGAACCGAATAAAATAGGGAAAACAAGATTGTACTACATAAACCTAATGAGGTTTTATTATACTAAAATATAAAACGTTAAGTAATATATTATGATAAAATAACGATATTCAGGACAGTTGATTAATTAGGTCCTTTAAATATACCTATAAGAATTTAGAGTTTGTGATCATGTATATGAAAAAATATTTATTGACTTTTTTTTATAATTTCCACTAAAAGATTGCTCTCGTGATTTTTTGTGTGAAAATTATTTGGTTAAAAGCATGTAGGTATCATTATTTATTTATATTAATGACCTAAATATAAAGTTATAAGTGTTTTAAAAAAATATATAATAAAATTTAAAAATGTGTGGACAACTCAGATCGTCCTTAAATAATGCAAAAGTCGCCACCTTAAATATCTGACACCTGGCACAATAATTTTCCACTTTTCTTCCACGTGTTACCTCTTATTAATATAACTTTCTTTCTCCTTCTACGTATTCCTATTAGATATAGAAGTGGGCCTTCTTTCATGAAAAGATTAAAAAAAAAAAAAACAGAGAATTGGATTAGGTCGAAAGATTTAAGCAAAATTGAATCGGATTAATTTTAGTTGTATTTGTTTAATTTCAATGTAAATAATTTTAAGTTATTTTGTAAAATAATTAT
>Ga0209700_102810_pt1 | contig 34695 bp, 17 predicted proteins | sample SiratroredBW_FD_187528 | JGI IMG/M metagenome (GOLD analysis project Ga0209700, IMG submission 187528) | Root nodule microbial communities of legume samples collected from California, USA - Siratro red BW (SPAdes) (version 2) | ecosystem: Host-associated > Plants > Roots > Nodule | place: USA...
CTAAGTTCTAGACCAAGCTTCAAATCTTCATGAATCTTCATGCTTTCCACATAAGATCATAGGTCTTGAACTTCTTCACACATGGTTGGCTTCATCAAATTACTGCAGCAGTCCACTGGTGCTAACAGCTGGGATTCTCATGAAAACCAGAGTAGAAAGTACATCCATTCCGGTATCACTGAATCCCTCTAATTCTATGTTTTTTCAGATCCGGGGTTTTACGATCTCACTTAGGAAATATATGAAAGTGTGTGTGAAGGGAGTAAAACCTGTATGCACCCAACCCCTCACCTGCAAAACAACCAGAAAAGTCCCAGGCAGATATCACAGATATAACAGTCATAAGCATGTCTTCTACCCTAGGGTTTAATATCTCATTCAATCAATCAGTGAGAATTCAGATCATATAATAACATATCAAAATCCACAATCCTATAAGAATACAATAAACAAAAACAATAAGGAAAAGGGAAAAGCAAATATTAAAAACCACATTTAAATTTGATCACTTAATTAAATGGCTTGACTCTCAAATAATATTCCCCAGTGGAGTCGCCAGCTGTCATGACCTAAAATCACGACGGGTATGGCGGTCCAAATAAAAACTAATGAAAAGAAAGAAAATGGAGTTGCACCATATTTTTTTATGAAAAACTATGGAAAAACCAAGAAAAGAATAAGGAATAAGTCTACGAAATAGAAATGAGTTCGGGAGTCGGTTACAAGTGGGAAATGTATTAACACCCCACAGCGCCTGTTTTAAGACAGTACCTTTAATTAAATAATCAAAATCAAGTGTGGTTTTTAGAATATTTATTTTTCCCAAAAATATAATATATATATAAAAAATGATTAAAAACAAAATAAGAATCTTTAAATTAAAGGACCCGACAAGGATTGACCCTATTCCTACGTATCAACATCCTTAACGGGTGAAGAATCAGGGAATACGTAGTTCTACCAAATTTGAGTTATTATGAGAAATTTTGACATTTTATTTTTTTTAATTATTATATATTTATTAGTTTGAAAGTTTAATTTCATTTCGGCATATCATAGACGCATTCGGTCTTTTGATAATCCTAAATGAAAATTTCAAATTCTTCTTTCTCCTACTCCCAGCAACTTCCTCTGAACCTCAAGAACCTCTTCAAACTCTCTCTGCCCGGCAAGATCACCTCCTTCTCTTCTTTCCTGCTCTCTCGCTCTACTCCTCCTCCTTCTCTTTTTTTCTCCACTCTACTCCCGTGTTTCTCTCTTCTTTTCTTTTCCTTCACATGTTAATACCCATCCTTTTTCTTTTCCTCCATGTGCCAATTCCGAATCTGTTATTGCTCCTCCACGTGCCAATTTCAATTCTGCTATAAAAACTCTCCATTCCTGGCTTGCCACATGGCAGGCAAAAATTCACCACTCCTAGCTTGCCACGTGGCAAGCATTTTTTTTTTATTTTTAATTCTTTAATAATAATAATTTAAAAAAAAATACTTAATCCTTGATTATTTTAAATACTCTTTAATTTTTTTCTAACAATAAATTCCAATCTAAAACAAATTTATTTATTTATTTTATTTTAATTAAAGCACTCACAAAATTAAATAGATTATTTTTAATAATAAAAAATAATATATTTTTACACGGACAAAATCAGGTATTGACAATCTTCTAATCGAGGAAGAGGTTATAGTGGATATCGAGGACGAGGTCGAGGACGTGGAAGGACAAACTTTGACAAATCCACGGTTGAGTGCTTTAATTGTCACAAACTAGGGCACTTCCGGTGGGAATGTCAAAGCAAAGAAAGTAATCATACCGAGACTTCTTCCGAAGAAATGTTGCTCATGGTTTAGGTTGGAGATCAATCAATCCAGAGTGATGATTGGTTTCTTGACTCTGGTTGCAACAATCATATGTGTAATAAAAGGGAACATTTTACTGATCTCAATGAACAATTTGCAGACAATGTGAAGCTAGGCAATAATGCAATCCTGGTGGTAAAAGGAAAAGGAAATGTGTGACTGCAGATTAATAATCAAATACAGGTAATTTCTGAAGTTTTTTTATATGCCTGATTTGAAAAATAATTTACTAAGTATTGGACAGCTTCAAGAGAAGGGTTTAGTTGTGCTTATTCAACATAACAGTTGCAAGGTTTACCATCCTGAAAAGGGTGTTATCATGAAATCTGCAATGTCCTCCAATCGAATGTTCAAAATTACCGTAGTTTCCCTAGCAGTTGGTACAACCTGCTTTAATACAATAAGTGAAGATGTTGGTCAATTGTGACATTATCGTTATGGTCATTTGGGTTTCAATGGGCTTAACACTCTACAGCAGAAAGATATGGTAGTGGGTTTGCCGCAGATGATAAAACCTTCAAAAGTGTGCAAGGAATGTCTGAATGGAAGGCAACAAAGAGATCCATTTCCCAAAAGGAGTGCTTGGAGAGCTGAATTGCCGTTACAACTTATTCATTCCGATCTATGTGGTCCTATTCAACCAATTTCAAACAACAATAAAAGGTACTTCATTTCTTTCATTGATGATTGCACTAGAAATATTTGGATTTATTTGCTACATGAGAAATCAGAAGCATTCAAGTTCTTTAAAGAATTTAAAGCCAAGGTTGAACGAGAAGCGAGTTTGCAAATAAAGGGTCTTCGGACAGATAGTGGAGGTGAATTCACCTCATCAGAATTCTCATGTTTTTGTGCTGAAAATGGGATAAAAAGACAGTTCACTGCTCCATATTCACCTCAGCAAAATGGTGTAGCTGAGTGAAAGAATCGTACCATTATGAATATGGTCCGAAGCATGATGATTGCAAAACGTATCCCAAAGAGTTTTTGGCCAGAAGCTGTTAATTGGGCAGTTTATGTTCTTAACAGAAGTCCAACATTAGCAGTACCGAACAAAACACCGGAGGAAGCTTGGAGTGGCAAAAAGCCTTCTGTTGGGTATTTTAAAGTCTTTGGATGTGTGCCTCATGTGCATGTAGGACAAAATTGTAGAACTAAACTGGATACACGTAGTATAACATGCGTTTTATTGGGAATTAGTGAAGAATCAAAAGCTTATAGACTTTATAATCCCATTGATAGAAAGATAATTATTAGTCGGGATGTTGTATTTGATGAGGATGAAAGTTGGAATTGGGAAGAAGACTTCACTAATTCAATTCATTCAGAATTGGATTGGAATGATAACAAGAGTGATGCTGAAAGGGATACAGATGCAGATCAAGAAGAATGTACACAACCAAATGAAGTGGCTCAACAAGAAGATGTCTATGAAGTGTCTCAACAAGAAGATATTAGTGAACAACGCCTTCCAAGAAGGCAACACACTCAACCTCACTGGATGGAAGACTATGTCACTGGTGAAGGGTTGTCCAATGATGACTTTGAAGCACATTTAACTCTCTGCAACAACAATGATCCAGTCTACTATGAAGAAGCAGCAAAGAATCCAATTTGGAGAAAAGCCATGCAAGAAGAAATTGAAGCTATAGAAAGAAATGGAACATGGTATTTAACTGAGCTTCCAACTGGTGCTAAGAAGATTGGGGTTAAATGGATCTTCAAAACTAAGCACGATGAGAAAGGGGAAGTTAGCAAACATAAAGCACGATTGGTGGTCCGAGGATACACCCAAGAATATGGAGTTGATTATAAGGAAGTTTTTGCTCCTGTAGCTCGCATGGAGACTATCCGATTAGTCATTGCTGTAGCTGCTCACCATGGATGGCCAATCTACCAGATGGACGTTAAATAAACATTCTTACATGAAAAATTAGCAGAAGATGTTTATGTTGAACAACCACAATGATTCGAACAAAAGGGGGATGAAGGAAAGGTTTACAAGCTGAATCGTGCTTTATATGGCTTGAAACAAGCCCCTCGGGCTTGGTATAGTCGTATTGAAAGCTATTTTCTAAGTTGTGGATTTGCAAAATGTGAGTATGAACCCACTTTATTCACCAAGGTAGAGAAGAACAATAATATTATGGTGATAAGTTTGTACGTGGATGATATGATCTATACAGGAAATGATGTTGAGTTAATGATGAAGTTCAAGAAATCAATGCAATCGGAGTTTGCTATGACAAATATGGGAAAAATGAAGTTCTTTCTCGGCCTTGAAGCAACACAGAAAGCTGATGGCATTTTTGTGTGTTAAAAGACGTACGTGGTAGATCTTTTAGAAAGATTTGGAATGAGTAAATCAAATTTTGTTCATAATTCAATAGTTTCAGGACGCAAATTAGGCAAGGATGAAGAAGGAAAAGGAGTGGATAAAACACTTTACAAATAGATTGTCGGTAGTTTAATGTACGCAACAGCCACACGACCCGACATCATGTATAGTGTGAGTCAAGTTAGTCGATTTATGAAAAACCCAAAGGAGATTCATCTTCATGCAATAAAGCGAATTATGCGTTATCTTATAGGAACTTGTGAACTTGGCTTATTTTATCAAAGAAATAGAGGCAAAGATTTGCTCGGTTATACTGATAGTGATTATGCTAATGACGTTGAAGATAGAAAAAGCAGATCAGGTTATGTTTTCGTGATGAGTGAGGCAGCTATCTCATGGAGTTCAAGGAAGCAACCAGTGGTGAGTCTATCAACAATTGAAGCGGAATTTATAGCAGCAACTGCAAGTTCTTGTTAAGCTGTGTGGCTTAGGCAAATACTTGAGGCAGTGGGAAGTAATCAAACAAGTCCTACGGTTATCTACTGTGACAATAGTTCTACTATAAAGCTGTCACAGAATCCGATTATGCATGGGAGGAGCAAACATATCGACGTACGTTTCCATTTTCTAAGGGATCTTACAAGGAATGAAACCATTAAGTTGCAACATTGTAACTCCCAAGAACAAATAGCTAATATCATGACCAAACCAGTCAAGCTGGAAGATTTTGTTCGAATGCGTAATCAGTTAGGAGTTATAGCAAATGTAAACTGAATATATTGTTGTGATGTGTTCAGTTTAAGGGTGGGATTATTAGATATGTTTGAATAATAATAACAACTGTTACTAGAAGGTCAGAGTAGGTTGTTAGCTGTGGATAAGTTAGAGTTTCTGTTTCCTTATTTCATGGATAGTAGTTCCTTAATATCAGCATAGTAGTTAAAGTGTTTCAATTATTTTGTTTTGAAGTTAGCTATATATATTTTGTATAGCAGATGAATAAATTGCAGTTATCATTCTTCTATTACTTTCAATTTCTCTTTTAACAAGCGGCAGAGACTGATTAATATTCATGTTACAATTGTGTTAATTATTATTATTATGATTATTGTTAATTGTTAACAAACACATTGTGAAATAATTAAAAAATATTGCATAGAGAAATGATTTTAATTAATGTCTTTAATTGAAATCATCAGCATGTCACTTTTGTTTGACTAGTTTGAAATCATACTTATCTAACAGGCAGAATTTGTCCATTTTGATAAATAAATATTTTTTTGCCCATTTTGGCCATTAATACGAAAAAGTACACCAAAATGGGAAAAAACCTCATTTTTGGAGATAAAAAGTCTTTTTATACCCTCCTCCTAGTTTTCTCGTTGGTGGGCTACCAACACAATTATACTTGTGTTGCCCTTAAAAGTGGGTTGTCATATGGTTGTTATGATTGTCAAATGATTATTTTCCTATCAACATATATACTGTCATTTATTGCATTTACTATGTATATTAATCTAGATGGTAATAAAGCAAAAATAAAAGAAAAAGATTAGCAATTTTATAAGGAAAAACATCATTTGACAACAACTTGAAAATTATACTCATTTATCAATTGTGACATGAAATGTCTTGAATAAATACACTGAAATGAAATGTGTGAATCAAAAATTTAATTGCTTGGGACGGGTTTATGAGAAGGGAGGTGTTTGAGTGAGTTACTGAGTAAGTAAGGGAGGAAGGGAAGTTCAGAGTTGCTGGAACAGAAATAGGAGGAGAACCAACCACGAAAAACCTATAAGCATGCCGACGAACCATCCACAAAAATGGATAACGGTAATGACTGAGACGTGGCCCGAGCAACAAAGACTTAGCACCTATGAAGCTCGGACACGACGGTTGATGGCCGCTTTCATGCGTCAGACGCGCTACCGACACGGACACGCGACGGAAGCATGCCGCGTCGGGCACAACTTTCTAGGTCGGATAGGGGCGGGGTTGCATCTTCTTCACGCGGACTTTTCATATTTTTAAATTATTTTTTATAATTAAATTATAATATTAAAATAATACTATAATATAATATATATTTTAAACTTTTTTATAAATATTATTAATATAATAATTTATATTAAATTATATTAATAATTATATTAAAAAATATAATAGTAATTATATTAAAAATATATTACTAATTTTAGTATTGTCGTATCCGCATGTCCGTGTCCGTCTCGTATCCGTACCTATGTCCGTATCTTGGCTTCATAGCTAGCATAACCGATAAGACACATGAGATGCAAAGGCATCGAGAGGTAGAGACAGACCGAGACACAGAGAGAGACCGAGAGATAGAGACAGATCGAGACGCAGATCAAGACTGAGACACATAGAGGACCACAAGAGGCAAGGAAACATCCAAAATGATACAAGTTGTGAATGTGAATGACAAACCTCCACTTTTCCAACCCTAAATAATTTTATTTCAAACTTTCTCTCTAGACCCATATTAAGTTAAAAATCATTATCTTTTCCATGTTTGTTAGTTGGTTGTTATGACATGTAACCGTGTCATATTAAAACCTTTTTTTTTTACCCCTAAAATTGTATTTCCTTCTAACTATTTTCATGTTCATACAAATTTTGTATCTACCTCCCACAATTTCTTTCTTACCTAATTATTTGTATAAAAAATCATAACAAGTTGTCATGACTTGTATATTTTGATAATTATTTTTACTTTAAAGGAATCAATGCATTTGGAGAAAAAAAGTCTTCCTATACCCTGTTCCGAGTTTGCTTGTTAGTGGGGTATCAACATAATTCTATTGACATCTATTGCATTTACAATGTATATTAATCTAGATGGCAATAAAGTGAAAAAAAAAAAGATAGAAAGATTAGCATTTCTATAAGGAAAAATATCATCCGCTTGAAAATTACACAAATTACACCCATTTGTCAATTGTGACATGACATGTCTAGAGGGGAAGGTGTTTGAGCGAGTTAGTGAGGGAGTAAGCGAGGAAGGAAAGTTCAGAGTTTTCGAGACGGTAATATGAGGAGAACCAACTATGAAAAACCTAAAACATGTCGACGAACCACCCACAAAAATGGATAACGACATAGACTACTGAGATTGAGACTAAGACACAACCTGACCAACAAACCTTAGCACAAACGACAAGACATACGAGATGCAGAGACAAACCGAGATACAGAGAGAGACTGAGAGGCAAAGAGAGACCAAGATGCAAACTGAGACCGAGACACATAGAAGTTCACGAAAGATAAAGAAACACTTAAAACACACATCCGATGAATGTAAATGACAAATTTGCACTTTTCTAACTCTAAACAATTTTTTTCTCTCTAAACCCATATTAAATTAAAAGTCATTTTGTTTTCCATCTCATAGTCATATGTAATTATTATTTTATTGTTATGACATATAAGAATGTCAATAGCAAAAATTGTATTTCCTTCTAATTATTTTCATATTAATAAAAAATTTGTATTTAACTTCCAAACTTTTTTTCTTACCTAATAATTTTTATAAAAAATCATAACCTGTATATTTTAATAATTAATTTTTTTTCAAAGGAATAAATCTATTTAGAGAAAAAAAAAATCATTCCATACCCTCCGCCTAGTTTGCTTATTGGTGGGCTATCAACACAATTCTACTCCTAAATTTTATAAAATGTTAAGTTTATAATAGATTAAGGATCTTGATTTTGATTGCACATATATCAATATAAATAATATTTAATATTGTATAAGAATGAAAATAAATATATACATATTTATTTCATTTTAATTTTAAATTATTAAAACATCTACATTAATTAATACACAATACTTATATTTAATTTTTTCTTTAATAAACTAAATTTCACTTTTATAAAATTTACTTTTAAGTATATTTTTTTTCTTATCACTTTTTTTATTACATATTGTACAATTTTGTTCAAATTAAAAAATAATTTTTTTATTCATTAATTATTTTTCTGCATAAAAACACATTCTCAAATTACAAAGTTTGATTGAGTAAACTTCTCATCTCTAACTCATTTCATTGAGTTTTGTTTTATTTAAAAAAATTTTATTTTAACAACTTTTCTCCTTTTTATCTTTAGTACATTTATCTCAAGCTTACAAAATTAATAAATATTCTCCCTATCATATTTTATTTATTTATGATTTTTTTAATAATTATTTAATATTTATATAATTATATTTGGTAATATATCTTGTTATTTAAAAAAATTATATCTTCTTTATTTATATTTATAGTTAACATTAGAAAACAATATTTATTTTTTTATTGGCATCTTTGATATAATTGTATTATAAAAGATATAACTATATATAAAGTCAATGAAATAAATTATATTTCCTTAAAAACTTTACTCAGACAACTATTCCAGAGTATACAGCATAAAAACCCTAACTTTTGTGGCGCACTCAAGAGCTGGTGAATTTGGTAACTGCCTTTGTGCCTTCCGAGACGGCATGCTTGGCCAGCTCACCAGGGAGAACCAGACGGACGGCGGTCTGGATTTCACGGGAGGTGATGGTAGGCTTTTTGTTGTAACGGGCGAGTCTAGAAGATTCCTGAGCGAGCTTCTCAAAGATGTCATTGATGAAGCTGTTCATGATCCCCATGGCCTTGCTGGAGATTCCAATGTCAGGGTGGACCTGCTTTAGAACCTTGAAGATGTAGATTTTGTAGGTCTCCACACTCTTTGCCTTCTTCTTCTTCTTCTTGTCTCCAGAGGTAGCATCCTTTGGAATCTTCTTCTCCGCCTTCGTTTTCTCCGCCGGAGCCTTCTCTGCGGGCTTCTTCTCTGCAGGTTTCTTCTCACCCTTTGCGGCCATTGTTTGGTTGAAGAAGTATTCAAGAAATAATGTAAACAACGAGTGATGTGATTTTAGAGAAAGGAATAGTTTATATAGGAATGGTGGATGGAAGCTGATTGGTTGGGTTTACATTGTGCGGATCGATGACGTGGCAGGATGACTTTGGTTTTGGAGGGAAATTTAATTTGGGGTTCTGTGTTTTTGGTATGTGGGGGTTGCCTGTTTGAGGAGATAATTTTTAATTTTTTTTCTATTTAGATTTAGATAACCGTGAAGATCGTGTTTCCGCAACTACCCTTTTAATTCGAAGTTATTATTGGATTTAGATATTCTAAAAATATATGAAGGAACAAGTAATAAAAAAATATTACTGTTTATTAAAAAAATATTATGTCTATTGCTCTTTACAAGTTTCCCTTAATATCGACTAATTATAATCTGTTATCTAGGGTCAGCCTGTTTACTTATATAAATTAATTTAAAGATTAGATGTTAAAAAGTTATTGCTTAAAAGTTGAATTCTGAAATTATTCACTAGTATTTGTATTATCCGAACTAATACATATATACATGCATTCTATTGATATTTTTATTATATTAAAATAATATAATTTTACTATTAATTAAAAATATGAAAATAATATATATATATATATATATATATATATATAATTTTGCAGGAATATTATTGAAAACATTATGTGATAGTTATTATTAAAAAGGAATTTGTTTAATTATTTTAACATAAAAAATATTTAATTCTTCATTTTAATAAATAAATTATTTATTAAAAATAAATTATTTCACTAAAAGATTATTCTTTTTATATAATAATACAGATAATAATATTTTTTATTGCTAGATAATTATTTATTTTGTTATAAGGAAAATATTCTCAGATCATACGTTTCCTCCATCCTCATTTTTATATCTATGGATAAATCGGAATTTATGTCTATTTATCCTCGCAAGTTTTGTTTTTCATTGTGAACTTACTTGAAATCGTTGAAAAAAGAGAGTTTCAGACTTCTGAACTTTTTGTCTAGAAAATGAAATCTAAATAATAAATTTCCTTATATTTATTTATTTTACTTTTTATTTTGTATCAATTAGATGACATTAGGTTCCTCTTAATTGTGTTAACAATGAAGATTTTCAAAATTTGCATAGTGTGATATTTTGTATCAACATAAAATAATTTTATTTTAAAGTTTGACTAATTATGTGAAAGTTAAACAACATTGAGTTATAGTTATTTTTTATTGTAATAAAATTAAAATAACATTAAATACACGTATACAAGATAGATATTTATATATTGGTTAACCATATAATATATTAAAGATCTAAAACTTAACATTTTTTTAATTTATTTTTATTATAATATACTTTTCCGGGTCTAGATAAATCCTAAATCAATTATTTAGTCCTTCAACGAATTTTGATGTTTAACTGATTCTTTATAGGTGCTTCTTAGACTCTCGATCGCTGCAACTGTTTTTTATCTCAGTCTCTTGTTCAAGGTAGGTGTTTGTGATTTAGGTGTATGTGTACAAATTGTAAGAAGAATAACCTGTTTACACCCTAATTCACGTCATATTTATACTATTCTACGGTGGACTTTTTCTTTTATAAATTTTGCTTAAGTCCAACTTTCCATTGATTCACAGTTAACCCTGTTTGTTAACATCTTTAATTTTGTTATTAGATGAAGACTTATTATTTCATGATTAATTGATTATCGTGGAGCTTGACCTCAGTAATTCTTTATGATTAATCATGTATTTTCTGTTAACAAATCAACCAAGTATCAACATAAACTTCTCAATCAACATGCCGAGATTATAATAGGTTGAGATATACTTATGGCTGTGTGATGCAATTCTCATTACATAGATTTTAATAAATAGTATCATGATCTTCTCTTCAAAATCAAATCTCATGTTTTTCTTTTTTAATGAATTGTGAATGCACATGTTTAGTTCATTATATCTCTCTTTGTTTAGATAAATTGTTTGTTACGACTATTAATTCTACTTTCTTATGATATTATTGCCTTCACAAAAATATAAATGTTACTCAAAAGACTCACCCGAAAAAGGAAAATCAACCTCATTCTCCACAAATATTCCAACTGAAACTGTTTCATCCCCTCTCAATACATCTTAGTAACATATACAAACAACTAATCCCACAAGATATGCAAAGTAATCTTATTCATATCCTTCACCATTAGACACCCTTCCTATGGAGCATAATAATGATAGTTCTAGTTGACCCGTTGCTCTTAAGAAATATATTTGGTGATGTACTTGAAAGTTTCATCCAATTTATAACTTTTGAGTTATCATATCTTTTACCTTTTGTTTATTGTTAATCTTCTCTCATTATTCCTAGAAATGTTCATGAAAAGCTTAATCATCTTAGATGACAACAAATTACGATTAGTCAAATGCAGGCTCTTGAGCTTATGGTATATGGAAATAGAGAGCCGATTATCAACTCTAATATTCAACTTACCAATATTCTTACTAAATTCTTGAGAGGAGCTCAAATTCAATTTATATATTTTGATGCATTCAGTTTATATGTTGCGTGAACGGGTTGAATAATGATTTTCTTTATTATACATCTTTTATAAAGTTGATTTGCAGCATCTTGTATGTCATAGGCTATATAATCTTTATCTCTGATTTCTCAAAGTTGTACTTACAATCATATAAATATACACAAATGAAGAGCACGATAACTAACTGGTTTTCCAAATCTAACATTCTGAACTACGATCACAAAATTCTAAAACAATGTGAGTTTTTGGAAGTTGCCTTGCACTACAGCCTAATAATGTTTAAAGAGTTCAGTTACCCACTATGTTACACACAATTAATGTACATTATCACAGTATAAAAATAGTTTTACCCGTAACAGATATACATTATCAAAGCCAAATTAAAAACAATTTTACTACTTGTATTCTTATCCATTTCTATTATTTACATAATTGACTGAAAAATGCATCAAAATTATATTCAAGTTAGTTTATAGAATATTTTTTTCATCCCTTCATTCATACTTCCATCTATTCATAATATGTTGAAATAACAAAATTCCGAAAATTTCATACATTTTCTTCCCCTAGTAGTTAGAGTGTGTGATAAAGTATTATAGCTTCAATATTTTAACATCTATGTGGCTATAAATGTAAAACACTCATCTTATGAAGTCACATTCTATTTCATGGTACGTTGAAAATCATGGTGGTATTTTTTATCCTGGGGTATCCTATTATTTAAATAATACTAGAGACTTCTGATTACTATGGAACTCAATAAACTGGGCAAACCAGCTTTATTACTAAAACAGATATCTTATCTGAAGGTTTGTATTGAACCTTTTATTAGATAACATGTATGCGTGTATATGGTACTTTACATATTAACAGGCAGGTGCATTGACGGGTCACAGATCATCATCAGGACAAGCTTCAAGAAACTCAATTATTCTCTGTCGTTCCTCCGTTGTAAGATCAGGATCATCACAACTGAATCTCTCCCGAAGGGAAACACGATCACTGCTGCTATTATCAAGGACCTGTTAGGAGAGGATGAAATATGAGAAATCAATAACAGACCAATAGAATGTGCACAAACTAATAATTCAGAGTCACATGGGAAAATGTGATGTGGTAGGCTAAAATGTGGAGAGGAATCAGGAGATAAAAAAAGGGTTAAATAAGTTTTTGGTACCTAAAATTTTTCATTGTTTTTCATAGCCAACATTTAACAAATATGTTAACTTGGTTGTGATAGTAACTCTATTGTTTTTAAATTAATTATGTTAAAATGTGATCATTCTAGTAAGACTGAAATTATTTTGAAGGTACCAATTTCAATAACGGTCAATTTTGGAGGTACCAAAAAACATTTAACCCTAAAAAAATATCATGGTTGTGAGCCATAAATCTTGTGGTACATTGTGTTCTTTTTATCTTTGAGCTGATTATCAGTACTGATTCTAGCTTTGAGCTTCCAGCAATTTCCTAGGATTCAAAGGAGTAAGTTACCAATCACAAATTTATTTTCTAAGCTATTTAGTTGAAGTTTATAACTTACATGAATGAAATTGTTGACATGGCCATCTTTGTTGGGAGAGGTTACAAGCTCATCTTTATTGCATGTCCATTCCCCGTCAACAATGTACTTGTACTCATAGCGTCCTTCCTGGTAAATAAGACAATAAACTTGTTTCTCATCAATCTATTGTTTTAATCACAGCTGCTGCGTCGACAAGTTATTGAGCTTCAATATTAAGACCAAGCTTTAAACATACAAGTCATAGCAGCCCAGTTTTAACAATTTCACTTACAGGTAATTCCCTCTCGAGATACCACAAACCCGATTTGTCATCAAAATCTAGGGGGACTCTCTGAAAAGAGATCAAGATTAAGTAAAGATTTTGCATGAATTCGTATAAACAAGGCACATGTTCAAAACATAGGTCATCAAAAAGACTTCGAATCTGACATGGGAGGGACTTCATATCATGCGTTGAGCACATCAGTGGTGAGAATTGGTAACATCAATAACAGCTATTAGTTACTATGCTAGTTGAATAAAATGTGTCATCTACTTAATAAACATAGATACTTCAAAATGTTTTTTAAACTCAGAAATGGGAGGTAAACATGCTAGATGAAGACACAGGATTTACAGATGAGATCACAAATGACAATAAAAGAAAAGGAAAGAAAAATGACAATTGAAGATGCAAATTGGTCAAGCATATCCATTTCCAATTATTTCTCATCTATACAATTTGAATATATCTAAGAGATATAATGGTAAACCCTTCTCAAATATTTTGAAAGAGAAACATCATCAGCCACCTCTAACTCAAATTATCAAAAGGACTCTAAATCACAGTGCCTTAACAGGAACTACAAGCTACAGTACACACAATATTATTAAGATATTCTTTAAGATAATGAATTATGAATATACAACATAAAAATCCCAACAGGAAACAAAAAATCATACATGAGAATATATTTCACAACAAAACGATAAATGGCCGTAACCGAAGCAGTAAGGGTGATGGTACATATAATAATATCTCCATGTAATTTAATGACCGTTACACGTTCTATAATAGAGGAACTAATATTCTTAAACATAAACAAAACGAGACTCGATCATCACCTGCCCCCATCCAATATCAAGTCCTGAGATTTCCACCCTAGAGCAATTGCCGTCTTCCCATGACAAAGTGACAGGTTTCTTACTGAGGCCTGTAAGCTGAGTACCACAAATAAATAATGTTCAAAGGTGACTTTTTTTCTTTTTTAAATAAGAGGGAAACAATAAAAAAATGAAGAACAGTTTCAATCAAATTCTCATCTTGAAACATCTAAATTAATTATGTCAGCTTTAAAGAGAACAGACTTATGAGCAAAATCATACCTGTAATAATATAACAAAATAAGATCCCATTAAAAGTTTAAATCACAATAAATATAGAAAAATAAATTGACTCACAATGTCAGCCGTTGCACTTTTAATGGCATCTAGTTTCGGAAAGCACTCCCTTTTGCTCTGCAAGACAAAAGAACAAAAAGAAGGGCACAAGAAAGCTTGACCAAATTCCAATCTCATTTCTCTCTTTACACCAAATGCCTCTAAAATTGGTTCAAAAGAATTATAAACCTCAAATATGAAACCGCTAGAATGAAAATTCTCTGACATGCAGAAAACGAAAATGATATTAAATTAATTTCTTTAGGTATACACAGTTAGAGAATATGACACATTTTTAAGTAAAAGAACTCAGGAAAATAAATTAAATAAGAATGCCTGTAAACTAGATGTAAGAAAATAAATCAGTCAGTAAGTAAACTTCCCAGTTCCATAATTCACAGATATCTAAGTTTAGAAACTAGTGATTCAACTGTAACTGTTGAAGAATCGGTAATTGCTACGCAATCATATCATTGTGTATAGAAATCACAAATGCTGTGAACTCACAAGAGTTACTTGTGAGTCAAGGAAATTAGTGGAACAAAATCACTTATAGGTTTACAAAGCCTAAAATGGAACTTTGTCAAAAGTCATTGAGAAGAAAATCAAAATGGAAAAATTTATTTTGTTTAATCCAAGCAATATGGAGGAGTACTGAAAAACATGCAGCATATTATCTACCAAGAACCCCCATGCCTTTAAAATGCAAAACAATAAAAAAGGAAGTATTGAGTATAGAGTCACCTGAAGTAGTGTATGAGCCTCCTTAAATGTATAACCCAGAACCCAAAACATGTAGGCCGTCTGAGCCAAAACAAATTATTAGTAAATAATCTTACACAAACACACACACCCAATGTGGCAGAACTATAAAAAAAGGATAAATCATTAAGCATGAAATGCCAAAATATTTGAGAAAAAGAAAATCAGACACCACTAAATTTTTCATCTCTATCTTCGTGATAGATATAAATGATTAGGAGTCGACAAAGGTCATAATTTATGTTGAGACGTCTCTACTGAGAAAATAAAAAAAAATATTGATTTTAGGATTTCATTTCTACGCTTTCTTAATAAAAACAATGGCATCTTCAATAAACATCTATAGATGAAATTAGGAGTGAATGTAACCAGATGGCACAGGCCCAGGCTATATCAAGTCAAACTATTCTAATAGCCCAAGGCAGAAACAAGGGACAATAAAAAGGGTCGCCCAATGTGTGACTGCCTGATCACAAGCCAAAATTCTTACTGTTGATTGTTTAGACAAATTTCTCTATAAACATTATTAAAAAAATAGGAAGGAAAAAATGAAATAAGTCTCTCTATAAGGTCAATTAACTTATTCATTGTTAAATATAAGAATATAGAGAAGCTCGAGAGAGTTTCTACAAATTAGCTTAAGGAAAAACTCATTTCGTTTTTTTTCTTATTTCTCTCTCTTAAAATTACTTACAAAGAAGCTCATTTCATTTTTTTTTCTTATTTTTATTTCTTAAAAGTGCTTATGGAAAAACTTGTCCAAATAAACCTTTATAGGCCTGTTTGAAAATTCCATCAAACCAACTTACACAACGAGGATTGCTCAATTTTCTAAGCACTGCTTAGACTCCAATCCCCTATGTGCCAACACTGTGACAACTTCACTCACCAATTTCGATCAGTCCTTCGCAGGTAGTCCTTCGCAAGACCAACTTTGATAGACTGCAACAAGGCGAGCTAGGAGTGTTCTCAGTTATGGGGGTTTCAACAACTTTCATCATTGAAAATGATTTATAGGTGTTTCTTTCGTATCAATATATTTAAGTTAAAACCTTTTGAAACCATTCAGTATGTGAGAGGTTACTGAATAATTCAGCACCTGCCCTTTCTGTGTTTAACTTCTTAAACAGGAAATTATTTCCTTTACCATACACAGAACTAACCAAAACACCGTTTCAGGTTAAATATTCTACAAGTAACAAGTATCATAAATGAAATCAAGGGACATACTGCAACAGCAGGAGCTCTTCCAAGTCCAGCAGTGCAATGAATATATGTTACACCTCCGTTGGATTTTATTGCCTTATATAATTTGCTAACTACAGCTGGAAGCCGCATCCGTAGATCAAATGCATCAAAGTCCCTGTTACATCCATGTTAGATCATCACACAATGTGAACAAGAACATGAAAAAAAAAAGGCAACAAAATGTAAAATGAAGAATATATCACTGTTTAGTTACAACTGCCATGATTAAAGACAAACCCTAGTAATAACACAAAATGCACAACATATAATAAAGAAGAAATGGCTAAAATTACCCATATATACTAGGAGATTAGAAATTATTATATGAAGGTGACATTACCAACTAGTCTTACGCAAAACCCACACAAAGAACTGACCAAACTGCTTGAGTTTTTGGCTCGCTCACAGTCTAATACCTAAATCTTCAAAATCCACTTTTGGCAACAATTTATAAAACATATCTCAGATTATTTTCTAGAAGATTTTGGGGGGATGGGGGAAGTTAAGAAAACATAAATCTAGTATCTGTTTGAGCAAGGGAAAAAAGGAAATGTAGAATTTGGATTACATGTGATAGGATGTTCAAAAAAACGTATCATAAAAGTTCATCAGTATTTGTAGGTTTATATTATCAAACAAATTTTTGTCCATATTTGAGTGCATATTTACACATACAGAATTACGATAAGTATTACTACTTACTAACAAACTGACTGAAGACCCGGATGGAAAACCAGGATCTTATTCCCAACCAAGCTCCACAATGTGGGTAGGACATCGTTGCCTCACTCCAAAAAAAAAAAAAAAGTGGTATACCACTACCATATTTGAGGTTTTCTGCCAAAGTAGTTGTCTTTTACTACCATAAAATAAGTAGAATACGACTTAAACCATAACTAAAGATATAGAACAGTACATAATTGTAAGAGTTACTATGTGTGACACACACATACATAGACGATATCTTGTGAGGAAGTCATTTTTATATGAAAACGAGAAAAGAAAATCTAGATCATACAATAATACACAAATGATCGATATTTAAAGTTTAAGTCACACAATTACTTTAAAAAATTGCCTGACTTTTACATCTTAATCTTTTTCATTCGTGATAAGATCCAGTGGTAATGACTAATAATCATTCCTCTCATTCTCATAAAAAACAAACTAATAAATTATTTTCTGCTAGATCCATGACTTGTAAGAAAAACTGTATTTAGAAAATTAAAAAAAAAAGTAACAATTTTGTGCAGGATTTATTCTACCTATAGTTTTAAAGAAGAATTTTGTACGAAAAAATTTCAAATTAATAATAATTCAGTGCAATTTAAGTTCAAAGTGGGTTTCCTCATGCACTTTAAAATATCTACAGGATGTCTCACAATGTTTTGATTGGATATTAGAATCTTTTAAAATATCAGTACAATATATTGAAACAAAGAGTAATATCATAGTTTATTTCTTTGGCAAACGTTAATTGTTAATATGCTAGTTTTTTTGTTGGTGTGGGGGTTTGAATCCACGACTTATCCCACCTTCCCTTTTACTTTTACCACCAGGTCAACCTTATATCTTCCAATTCAATTTCATAGTATTCAAAGCATCCTTTGTTTGTTTTTGTTCCTGCCAGTTCAAACATAATTATTTCTTTGACAGTTATGATATGAATATTTCATGACATAACTAACCTTATCTCAGCACGCAAGTGTTGAACATCATGCGTCCTGGCATATTCTTGTATGGCCTCAATATCAACTCCAAAATATCCAAGCAGTTGTAAGGAAACACAATGGTTTTTTGCTAGACTAAATACTTGGTCTTCGTCTAAAACGCGGAAAGTGAATCTAATTAAACAAATTGATCAGGATACTCAAGGTCTGGATTTTGCTGTAAGCAAAATATAGTTTTCACTCCAATTCTGCGCAACTTCTCAACATCGTCAGGAGACTGGCAATTTGAGAAAAAAAAAATAATAGAAGTCAGAGGACCAAATAAGATTTGACATAATTGGATCAGGTATCCACAATTGAAAAAAAAAAAGATACCTGTGGGCATGATCCCACAATTAAGTCTGGACGGATGAAGTTATAGTTCATTCCTAACTCGTGCTTATAAGTCAAAACTGAGTAGCATTTGTTAGAAAGGGTTAACAACATGAATTATTCAAAGAACAAAATAATAGGATGGGCAAATGAGTGCTCCTATAGTTAATCCAAACCATTAGCTGAATATGAATATTACAAAACCTAAGAATGTTAGAATTATTGCAGCAAACATAATGAAGATTTATCGCCATAATTTGAAATATTTCACCACAGCTTCCACCGAAAAAGAAATTACAAGTGACCATGGAGCTTCAAGCTAAAATCCTAAACCACAAAGTAGGAAAAGACCAACGAATGTTAGAAAAGTAGATCAAATGGAAGATATTCTGATTCAAAGGGGCAAACAAACACTGAAGAAAAATTAGGAGAAGCAATTAAAACAAAGACCTTGCTCTATATTGAAATTTAGGTTTCTGTTAGGGCATAAATGATGTTTGATCAATGTATTCAAGTCTATCTAGCAGGATAAAGCTACATTATTGTTGAACTAGAAGAACAAAAATATTAAACATACCAACACCCATGGCTTCTGTCATGTTATGAGAATATGTCTCAGACTTCTCCTCCTCCTTGTTGACACTACTTTTGTCTGCACTTGGTACAGAACCTGAAGCAGCCTGCAAAAGAAAATGTCAATCAAGTTCTCAATAAAACAAAGGAAATATGAAGCAGAAATGACACTGATAGCAGATACCAATAATCCACTTACACGTTCAAGCCTAAGTGAGGATGGCTATTTTTACAGGGCACGGCATATAAATAACAAACGGTGTTCATCCTTTTAGGATTTTATAGTTACTTCTACAGCAATATCTCCTTGTTTTCTTTAAATTTAAATTTGCTCGCAGGCACACACCAAAATGAGAATCTTACAACTCTCAAATGACAACACCATCATCAATTCTGATAGATTCCAGAATATGCAGCGAACATTCGATGATTTCCACGCATTCACATGTTGTCTAATTATTCCATTACACAAGCTCATAGTGTATAATCCTCACAAAAACTGAATCAGCTTCAAGACAATGAATGGTATTGAGCAACCAAAATCCAATAATATTATCTTATTTAATGGATGTTGACAAAAGGCAATATTATTCCAGGTCTTAGCATTTGGGTTGGATCAAACTCAATCCTAAGTAACCGACTTATAATATGAGTATAACTTCCCACATACATAGTTCAATCAGGTCATATCACTAGTTGTATAAAAAGGACTTCAGATTGTTTATACAAACTTCTTGATGAGGACTTCCAAAAAATTCAAAGTAACTTAAAAATAAAAAGTAAGAATTTAGAAAAGTTATAACTTCTACAAATTATACATAAACTAATTCAAAATTTTGGAGAACATCATTTCACTTTTTCTTGTAACAGTTGTTGGGAAGAAAGAAGTTTGTCAAGAGATGATCAAATGATGGCTTCCCACTTATATACTTTAATAGGGTCATATCGATGCAGAATTTCCACCACTAAAAGCTTCCCATAGACTGAACTAGAAAAGACTACTAAACCAATATCATAACACTAACAAAACACTATTAATATAAAAATAAACTAAAAGAAGGGAAAAACAGAGAGTGTAGCTACCTTGAGTGCCATACTTCGATTATGATGAGAATTAGTGACGATTCTCTGTATGAAAAGAAAGAGGGTGTGAGAGAGAAGGAGAAATATAATTGCAGATACGTATTAAGGAAATAAAAGGGAAAATGGAGTGTACCAGAGAAAGGGGAAGGTTGTTGCGGTGGCGCGTGGCAACCGTTTCGAAGGGTAAAAGCGAGAATCTGCAAATTGAGGAATCTGATTCTTCGTATTTGGATAACAATAGAATGAATAGAAAAGGAAGAAGGATAAACTAACCGCGAAAGATTATGAAGACAGTTCATGATATTTGTCTGAGTTCAGTAGCACACTGCAACACTTCTCTCGGTTTTGTTCGGATTTGATATTGCTGTTGTTATTTTCTTCTTCTCACTCTTTTCTTTGTTGTTGTGAGGGAAAAGGGTCAAATCAAGAACCACCAAGAAAAGCCAAAATCCTTTTTCACTTTTTCCTCTCCTGGCATTATTATCTTCTTGAATCACGAGAAGATCTTAGAACTCGGCCATAAATATCCTTCTTTCTGGAATTTTATATTCATCAAAATTTTGTAAAATCACTGCTACAAAATGTGTACTAAAAAGTTATTCTTTTCACTAACAAAAAATTGTTATTTTAAATAGGGAAGGAAGAGGGTAGTTTGACAGGTACATGTTTCTATTAATTTCACCTTATCACTGTTTTTAATAATAAAATATTATATTTAACTAATAAAAATAAATATAAACAAAATTTTAAAATAAAATAATAATCCTTGGTTGTTAAATGGAAATATAAAAGAATGATGTTGTCAAACTGTCCTTTAAATAAATATGTTTTTTTTTTCCTACCCTTTACACATTTGTTTTAACTTTATTTTTTTAAGAAATATTTTCTTAGAAACTAGTTTTTTTACGCATGCATCTCGTGTAATCAAAACAAGTTCCGCGTAAATAATAAATAAAGAATAAACTATAAAAATAATATATATATATATATATATATATATATACATATATTTAAAAGTATAATATTCTTTTTTCGAATTTTCATCTATCTTGATTTATATTATTTAAACATGTTCATTTACTTAATTATAATTAACACAAGCTCGATCAAGGTTCAATACATCTAATCACGTGACTCAACGAATCTAATCCGACACATCACTTATCAATTCAATTAAATATATAGTATAAGATATATGTATAATTAAATATAATAAACATCAATGTAAAATAATTTATACTTCATATAGTTAAATCAAAGACGATATTTATTTACAACAAAGTGTATTCGTTCAGCAAAATAAAATTGGAAGATCAATCTAAACACTCTTGGTATGAGATTTGCTAGGCAAATCTAAATCTATTAATTAATTCGACGAATTTAACTTCGTTGAATAAATTTATGTCTGAAATTGACCTTAATTATAATTATATAATTGAGATTTTTTTCAGTGGATTATAATTCTTTAATCAAATTACGCATAACCAATAATTCAACAAGTCTCAACACAATTTTTCTTCCCATCTCAACAAGTTCACAATATGAAAATACAATCATATATAACACACATTTCATGTTCCGAACTTTCATTCCAAAATTAGCATTCAAAACTTAAGATTCAATTCAATAAGACTAAATAATTAACTAAAACATAGCAACTCAATAGCTCAACAAAATTAAATATAATTGTACTCATAAGTTTCAAACCTCATGCTAAAATAATTTTCTATTCCAACTTGCATAAATTTTGAGTTAAATAAAAAAATGATCGTCCAACATTTCAATGGTGCATACAAAATTGTCATTAAGTTTCTAAAATCACAAATGTGGAAACTTAACCTCCACTTCCCTTAAATTCAAAAAGTAAATAATATCTTTAATTTAAATTTACCTTGATTCAAAATAAATAACTTTAATTCTAAGATCAAAAGTTAAACTTGAATAGAATTTAACTCTACTCTCATATGTAATTATACCACTTCAAACTCAATATGATTATACAAACTTTATTTCAAACCTAATCTTTAAATTTTAACTTATCTGTACATAAAATTCTTTGATTCAATCAAAATTCAGATTGATTCTAAACTTACGAAGATGTTGTTCCAGTAGTTATTAACTTCGTAAACAAATTCAAAGTATAATAACACTACAAAATTAGCTTGTCGTACCTTAGTTATTGTAATTAAATTTTTGATTAATCATAATTGATTTGTCTTAGTCTCATTAGCACTTTATTAAAAAAAAAAACATGAAAATTATTTTCATAAAATTAGAAAAGTCAGAATTTTTTTTTAAATTAATGAGATTTTAAAAAATAATTAACTCAACTTAAAATTTCAATTTTTATTATATTTAAAAAAATATTTTTGCTAAAGTAAACATGGGATCCCAGAACAGGTAAGAATATGAATGAAAATCATAATTAGGGTGAATTTTTTTTTCACAAGAATACAACTTTTTCGCAACTTAAAACTATTTTTCTAACAATAATCAATATTCAAAAATAAGCTTTTTAATCTTATAACAAGCAAGAAAATATCATATTCCTAAATTTTTATTCTCAAATTTACATTCCCAATAACTTTATTGGTTTCTTGGAAAATTATTTTTGTAAAGTTCAAGAGTCTATAACATTATTGTCAATTTTAAATTATTATTTTTTCCAAAAACGAATTTATAATAAATATTTACATAATTAATATGATGATTATTTAACTTCTAAAATGATTAAATTATTAATCATTTTTTGTTTGAAGTAATATATCTAAGTTTTAAGGTTCAAACTGTGATAAGTTTAGTTTATATTGACATTATTTAAATATGTGACAATGTTAATTTCACTGTATAAAAAATATTAGCGACCTATTCTTTGAGTTTCCTACATATATTTTTTTTTCTAACACCTCTATCTAACTTAAAGTCTAAAATTCAAATTAGCAAAAAAATAGTACGTGGATTGATACTGAAAAAAAAAAATGCTACCTTTTTATGTAATTGATTTTTTTAGGTCAAATCGTTTCATGTAATTGATCGTTTCATGTAATTGATTATGCACCATGTAGCTGTCTGTACTGATCTGAAAATGAAACCCCTGATTTTTTAAATACTTATTTAATACTCAGTCTACTTAATCACAAATTTAATATATCTAATATAAAACAATGGGACACATCACCTTCATGCTCATGTAAATTAAATGGTTTGCACTTAACTTGTACATAATACGTAAAAGTAAAATTAAGTGATAAAATATTTAATATTTTTTAAATTGTATAAAATTTGTAGACTTAATCTAGTTAATAAAAAAAATTCAATTGAGTTAATGAAATTTAATTTTATAAAAACATTAATTAAGTAAAGTAATATACAAGCCTTTTTAAAAATAAGTGGTTCAATGAAAGCCAAGCATTCACCGAGTAATTTTTGCCCTCTTGATGCTTATTTGGATAAGACACAATACATCTGCATTTTGCCCAAAAATAAAACATACATTTAAAATCCTTTTTTTTTTTTTTCACTGTTCCAATTTTCATCCTATGCCATAAATTGAATCCCTATTTGCCTTTGTATTTTAAATGAAATGACATAAACTTATAGAGGTTATCAAATAGATCAAGAATGAGAATAAGGAAAATGGAAAAATATCCAAAGATGTGGCTCTTCAATGGATCCCATCACATAGTAGCTACTACAAAACATCCTTAGTGGAATTTCAAATTTAATGAAGCCATTTGATTATTCCTAAAGTTTCTAATAAAATTACACATCAACAATGGTCTTTAGGTTCAAATTTTTTACCCAAAAAATAGAAGTAAATGCTTGGAATATGAGTCAAGTGGCTAAATATACAAGGGCTTAGATAAATGCTGATACAACAGCACAGCACAGCACAGCACTGAAGAGAATTAAGAATTTGAGTGTTGTCACATATCAACTGGTCCCCAAACATTTTGATCGTCATAAGACTGGGGATCTTTTAACACAGGTTTAAACCTTGGTCTTGCTGGTTGGTCTTTGCCCATGGGAAATTTCCAAAATGAATCAGAGTTCTCAAAGAATATGTAAAATGCAACAGCTGATGCTAAAAATAGTCCCAAAAGCACCAAATAGATCTGCCACTCTGCAGGTTTGGAAGGATATTTAAAATGTCAAATTGAATAAAATTATTGTATGCCATTAGAGGGAAGAAGGGATGTGTATATAGTGTGTAAGAGAGAGAACCTTTCCAATCTTTAGGTACAGTCAGCTTAGTGACCAGTGCTCCCCATTCTACTGAGGTTGTCAGCACAACTCTGAAAAAAAAAAACACAAGACAAAAAAGGTAGATTCATTAGGTTAATTCAGTGAATAACTTACTAATGCCAAGTTACTGCCAATGATCATACAATCATATTTTTGGCAGTCAACATATTCTCCTTAGCCTCTAGCTTTTTGTTTTGCAAGTATCACAAAGGCTAGAATAACTTTCCTTTCTAACATTTACATAGTTCTTAAAATACCCTTTACACTAACCACTAGGATCCCATTTTTGGTTTTAAAATTTGGGAAAAGAAGGTTTTAACAATTTACTCAAAGTCTACATAAATCCGTGCCCAATGAATGTTCCAATATTCGAAAGAATAGCTCAATCCCAACTTTGTGACCAATATTGAAAAAGGAGGTTTAAGCAATTTACTAAAAGCCTACCTGGATTGATATTAAGTTATCAGAGGTGCAAAATTAAACCAATAGTGGATAAAGACTACCTTTCCCGGGGACAGAACTCAAGTGATGAAATATTTGTACCCAGGTGCAGTCTTTTGCTATAGTGGTATATCTGCATTTTCTTTACTTCAACTACACATATGTCTCCATCTTTACTTCCCCTGGATTCAAAGAAGTTTAATGAGTTGAAGAAATGCAGGAGGCATATACCGTAGGCTGTAATGTGATATACAAGTTAAGTGCAGGTCATATCAAGTTAATTTATCTGTAGTTTACAATCAACTTTTCAACCACTTCTTATGCATTAAATTGGAGATATGGTTAAGACAGACTAAAAAACTCTGCAGTTATGCAGAAGAAAATGATTGGTAGTTCTATCACCCAGATGACATATGTGCGCAAAGTTAAAAAGATGATTCACAAGAAAAGACAAATAAAATTAGTGCAACATAAATATAAATTTCAAGCTATAGTATATCAGAACGAGACACAGAAATAAGATCGAACAGCTTGGTCAATTCTAACACTGTTTTCTTCATTCCTTCACAGTTTTGGCAACATGGACAAAATCACAATATGTTTAATAATTTAATATACTAATGTAGACAAGGTGTTCTATAAAAATGAAGAACGTGACTGAATTTATTACATAAGGAAGACTCTACATGGGAATCTCAACATCATAGTAAGATTAATTTAAATTTTAAAAAAGAATTCTTTTTGTGATCATGTATTCATTGAAGAACTTCCTGGTCAACATTCTTAGATTGGGATATTTACTTCCTGGTCATCGTGACTAAAGTTTTAGTTTTGATTATTATGGAGTGGTTTGTTTAACCTACGGAGAAATCAGGTAAACAAAACACATTCCTGGTCAACATTTTTACACTGGGGTATTTACTTTTGAATCAGATAACGCACGGGGGAGGAGAATAAAGAATTCCTTCCAGGATCCAAAACTGCTTGGCATAACAGAAGGCAATTGAATAGAAATTGTGTTGGACAAAACAAAAGAAATAAAAATTCCAAATCCTAAAGATAAGACTTGCAATATCACATGTCAAAACAAATTTTCAAAATCAAAACTGACAAAAGATTAAGGAAGAATGTTGACCAATGACCAAACATAAGCCCAAAATTCAGAAGGTAACTGTAGGTCTTACAGAGAAAGGTATTTCCCATCTTGGCTAATGGCCATTACTGAAGCAGACTTTCTAATCAGCCTCTTATGCCCAATTTTATTCCATGAGCTAATATCATAAACTGAAGTGACTGAAGTATCACCTGCACAAAGACAGAAGTGTCTATAATAAAGGCCATGCTTTGCTGGTCAAATAGATTCGAAGAATATACAAATTAATACTATAGAATATACACTAGAGACTAGATACTCTTATACCTTTTTGAACAGAGCAAAATAGAAATGGTTTGGTTCCATCCTTGGAAAATCGACACAGTTCAATCTTTTCATCCTAAAGAGACAAAACGAAATATTTGGATCATGCAATATAAGTAACTGCTTACACAAAGGTCCTTAAATCAAATAGACCATACCGACTGGCGAGTCAAAGTAGTCAATGGAACACCATCTTCAATCTTCCAGATTCTTGCTGACCCATCAGTAGAAGTTGAAGCTAGAAATTCTGAGTCTAGACTGAAGTATGAGAAAAATGAAAGGCATTAGAGTAGGTATCAATGTCTTCAAAGTTTCTGGCTTAAGATATTTACAAAGTAACATGCTTTTATTATCTAAATAAATAAAAGATCATATATACACAGTGAAGTTAATGCAGGCATGAAAATGCAAAGCAAAAATTATCTTATCTCGTAGAAAGAAGTCCAAATAAGATTACTATAGTTACTAACTTTACCAACTACTTTTAAAATTTACTAGATTTATGGATTAGTGCATCTTTTAGCAGGATCCAACTAGATATGTTTATTATGCCTACCTAAAATCCATATCCCGGACTGATTTGTGTGCTCTTGGTTCATCCAAAATCACGCTCATACTAGGCCACTGCATAATTCTGATATGTCCATCCTACACTTGTTAAAGACAGAAAATCAAACATACAGAATCAAACTCGGTACTGCACAGAAAATAAAATCAATTGGTTGGATTCTAGAGCTATGCTTACCAACCCACCAGCAGCAAATTTAGACCCATCAACACTAAAACTAATGCATCTCTGGGGATCAATACCCTGTAGAGGAGGGAGTTCCTTAGCCAACAACTTCATGTTTGTTTCACGACCATACAGCTCAAACAATCTACAAGCCATGGAAAAATAAGTCAATCCATATATCTATTTGAATTAAGATATGCAAGTGGAAGGGACTGCTAATTTTAGATATGCAAGTTGAGACACAGCATTAAAGTATTTCTTCGGATGGATATATATAGAGAGAGAACAAAGTTTCAATCCCAAAAGCTCTGGCAAAAGGAACTTACTTGCAGCTACCATTGCTGAAAGCACACACAAAATCATCCCCACTAGGGTGAACTGCAATAGCATCAGGATTACCTTCCTCTGCTTCCAATACATAGGTGGTCTGAAATACCAAACAAATAAAAACATCATTAAAAAAAAAAATAAAAAAATAAAAAAATAGTCCATACATGTTTTGCTTCCATTCAGCAACCCAGAAACTGAACACTGCATATTTTTCAACAACAGAATTCGTGCATAATATCTACTTCCCAAACATCTGCTTCAGGGATGAAAACATAAACAGTTTCAGCCAGAAGCCAAAAGGATAAGCACAAATTCGAATGTCTCACTTAGAATCTACATGCCCAGACATCCGCAAAAATTAAGAAAACAACAGTTTTTTTAACTTACATTAAAAAGGGTCTGGACAAAGCAAATTAATGTTTCAAATGGTCACACTACACGATATAGGATAAATTACAGGCGCACGCAAGCATAAACACACAAAAGACTCACATGCTTGATATGTATATTATATGTATTATCATAGTTTCAGAGATATACCAGAGGAGAGGTGGACAAAGAAATGGTTTTAGGGTCGAAGGAGAAAATCTCGAGGAGAGCAGGACAAGAATTGCCACGCCTGGACCTTCCCAACACCACCAAATTCAAATTCTCGGGCCTCAGAATCCATGACCCGCACGTAACCGGACCCTGCGGTGACCCTGCATCATTCCCCATACAAAGTGTTCGAAAATTGAATACCCAGATTCCAAGTTCGCTTCTTTTGCTAATTGGGGTGCAACAAATGGAACTATTTGGAGATCGCTGAATTAATTCCTAAGCAAATTTAAATAGAAATGTCAGAGAAGAAGAGAACCACAGATAAAAAAAAGTCAAAAAGCATAGAAAGAGGCTTTGCCCTGTTTTATTTAATAACTTATTAGCATTAAATTAAACAGACATGTCTGACCTTTTAATGTGAATAGTAGGTATTCACAATTGGGGGGTTTTATGTGAAAATTAAAATATAGAAAATATTAGGGTTGGAAAATTTAGAAGCGATTCGTTTCATGTAATATGGGTCCAGTAACAAGATGATGGAAGAAACATTGTCAACTACGGAAATATTCGCTTAAGATTCCGCGGCATTAGCGCCACGTTGTTACTGTGTGCCGTAAGGGGACAATAGAACAAGTTGGCTAATTTTTATCTGATACAAAAATTGTTCGGCACTGTTCTATATATACGAAGAGGGTTACGCTGATTTAAATGATTAATTTTGATTTCAGATACCTAATTTTACTCCATTGGAACCAGTGATAAATTAGTCACCACAAAAAAAAAAAAAATCATATTAAGAATAGTGCAGTGGTGAAATCGCAGATCGGTCACGAACCTCACCGCGAAGAAGATGCGGAAGGGAAGGTACTGCACGCGAGATTAATGGAGTATAGTTGAAAGATGGGATTTTATACAAGATTATTTGTTTGATATTAATGATATTAATGATGGGATTATTTGTTTTATTAGGATATATAAACAGTTGCAGAAATGATAATATGGTTGCTTAATTAATTTCTTTTTGTCTCATTATGTTATTATATTAGTTTTTAAGATTTCATATTTTACTTTTTCTCAAGTATAAATGTCTTATAAGACTTCACTTATTAATATGTTATTAATGCTTTAATCTAAAAATATTATTGTTATTAAATATTCTTATCGAAGAAATATGTTTTTAATGCAACAAATAATTTTTATATTTTATAACTAATAGTCTTATTTAAGACTAATGACTTTAATTTTATTGTACTATCAACATATTTTAATGTAATGGTCTTTAAAACCAGATCTTAAACTTACGACTATTATTTATGTAATCCAAATATCCTTATAATATTAAAAATAATTTTTTTAAATTTATAATAATAACAACGACAAATTTCTCTTTATTAGCTATAAGTGAAATGCACAACTAATTTATTTCATTGAAATCAATCATTTTCATTATCTTCCAAAGCTCTTAACAGCGAAGTTTTAAGGCTTTAGTCATCAAATATTCAATGTGTGGGAATTAATAAATTAGTGGAACTAGAATTTAGGATGGTAGAACTAGAATTTAGGATCAATTGGTGTTTTATAGGATTTAATTTATATTTGAATTAGTTTAGATGAGAGGATAGCAGTTTTCTAAAATCTCTCTTAGATATTTTTTTGTTTATATAGTTTACCATTGTAAGGCTTATTTAAGCCTTCTTCTATGCTTTCAATAAAGACAGTGAATTTTACTTGTTAATCTTCACAGAGTAAATATTAGATTTCTAATAATTGGTATTAGAGCTTCATTACGGGGCTTGATCCGAAGTGTGAATCACAAGTGTTTGAGAGAAAAAACACGAGTGAGATAGTTAAATCAGGAGAGTTGGAGAGAGAAAAAAGCACTGCACTGAGGAAAAGAAGTGAAATGGTCGATTCAAGCAGTTTCACCACACCATGTGTGCCTAAATTTGATGGAGATTATGATCACTGGAGCTTGCTCATGGAGAATCTCCTTCGGTCCAAAGAGTACTGGACCATTGTTGAGACAGAGATCCAAGAACCAAAGGATGACGTGTCACTCAGCCCTACACAACAGAAGGTTTTGGAAGAAGCAAAACTCAAAGACTTGAAAGCCAAGAACTATCTCTTTCAAGCCATTGACAAAATCATTCTCAAAACAATAACACAAAAAAATATGGCCAAACAGTAGTGGGATTCAATGAAAATCAAATATCAGGGGAGTGCCCTTGTGAAACGTGCCCAGTTACAACGACTTCGCCGAACATTTGAAATATTGGAGATGAAGCTTGGAGAATCCGTGACCGACTACTTTGGGAGAGTGATGGAAACAACGAATGATATGGGAAATTGTGGAGAAGATATGTCAAATGTGAAAATTGTTGAAAAGATCCTTCGATCCCTAACAGATAATTTCAATTTTGTTGTTTGTTCAATTGAAGAATCAAGGGATATTGATCTGTTAATTGCGGATGAATCGCAAAGTTCTCTACTTGTGCATGAACAAAAAGTAAGAGAGAAAAGAAGTGAAGAACAAGTTCTGCAAATTCAGCATGATCAACATCCTGGTCGTGGAAGAGGAAGAAACAACAACCAAAGAGGTGGCAAGGGACGAGGAAGAGGCAGAACCTTTGTCAATCGAAATGCTATTATTTATTTTCGATGCCAGAAACAAGGACATTATCAGTTTGAATGTCCAAACCTGTAGAAGGAAGCAAACTTTACTAAAATTGACAATGAAGATGAGATACTACTTATGGCACATGCTGATAGTCAACTCACAGAAGATAATGCCATATGGTTTCTTGATTCAGGCTGCTCAAACCATATGACAGGAAACAAAAATTGGTTCATTGAACTAGATGAAAGCTTCAGACACACTATTCATTTGGGAAACAATACAACAATGTCAGTACTTGGAAAAGGAAGCGTCAAATTTGAAGTGGAAGGAATCACTCACAATGCAAGTGATGTCTTTTTTGTGCCGGAACTGACCAATAATTTATTGAGCATGGGTCAACTACAAGAAAAGCATTTGTTCATCATAATGAAGAAAAGCACTTGTAGAATTTATCATCCTCAGAAAGGCAAAATTATAGACACCAAAATGACTTTGAATCGCATGTTTGTGATTTATGCAACTCCAAAGCCACTGCCAAGAACTTGTTTGACGATCGAGGAGGAGAATTTGGAAGACTTATGACATAGAAGATATGGACATGTGAATCACAAGTTCAAAGCTACCATGCAGAGGAAGGAAATGGTGAAAAGACTGCCAAAATTCAAGGAGAATGTCGGGGTTTGCAAGGTATGGAACATTGGAAAGCAACATCATGATACAATACTGAAGAAGAGTCATTGGAGAGCATAAAAAAAAACTTGAACTGGTGCATAGTGATTTATGTGGCGCTATCTCACCAATGTCAAATAGTGGAAAGAAATACTTGTTGGTGTTTATAGATGATTACTTCGGCAAGACATGAATTTATTTTCTTGCAGAAAAAGGTGAAACATTTGACATGTTCAAATGCTTTAAGAATCTTGTAGAGAAAGAAGCAAACAAAACCATTTGTTGTCTGCGAACAGATAGGGGGGAATTCACTTCTACAAAATTCAATCAATTCTGTTTAGAGCAAGGCATCAAAAGGCAATTGACAACAGCCTTCACACCACATCAGAATGGAGTAGTTGAACGTAGAAATCGCCTCATTATGAACATGGTGAGATGCTTACTTACTAAGAAAGAAATGCCGAAGAATCTATGGGCAGAGGCAGCAAGGTGGACAAATCATGTTATCAATAGGAGTCTCACCAAGGCTATAAAGGAAATGGTACCAAAAGAAAAATGGAGTGGACTAAAACCTACAGTGGATTACTTCAGGGTATTGGATCTATTGCTCACGTCCATATCCCTAAACAAAGAAGAACCAAACTAGAATATAGAAGTCACAAATGCATTCTACTTGGAATAAGTGAGGAATCAAAAGCCTACCACTTGTATTCCAGTGCAGAAGAAGATTGTAATCAGTAGAGATGTCATATTTGAAGAAGGACAAACTTGGAACTGGAACTTGAACTCAGAAGAAACTCCAAATGTTCTTGACTGGGGTGAAGATGAAACTGACATAGAGGAATCTGATGCAGAATCAGATACAATGACAATGGTGAGTAGCACGGACAACCTTGAATCCTCACCAGAACCAGAGAGGCAATCAAGAAGAGAGAAAAGAACACTTAGCTGGCTACAGGACTATGATAGTGTTGAAGGTTTATCAGAAGAAGAACAAGAAGCAGGTATGATATTATTCATGTCAAATGTTGATCCAAAAAATTATGTTGAAGCTATGAAGGATGCGAAATGGATCGAAGCTATGAAAAATGAGATAAATTCCATTAAAAAAAATAAGACATGGGAATTAGTGACTCTGCCAGCACATGCCAAGAAAATTGGAGTGAAATGGATTTACAAAACAAAGTTGAACGAAGAGGGCAAGGTTGATAAATGTAAAGCACGACTTGTTGCAAAGGGCTACACACAAACCAAGGGAATAAACTACAATGAAGTGTTTGCTCTAGTAGCTAGGTGGGATACAATTTGGATTCTCTTAGCAGTAACAGCTCAAGAAGGGTGGATTGTGTATCAATTGGATGTGAAGAGTGCCTTCTTATATGGAGAACTAAAGGAAGAGGTATATGTTGATCAACCTGAAGGCTTCATCAAACAAGGAGAAGAAGATAAAGTATACTAATTGAATAAGGCATTGTACGGATTGAAGCAAGCACCAAGAACATGGTTTAGCATAATTGAATGCTATTTTCAAAAGGAAGGGTTTACAAGGAGTAGTCATGACTATGCTCTCTTTATAAATAAAAGGGAAGGAAAATCAATTTTGGTATGTCTCTATGTTGATGATTTAATATACACGGGAAATGATGAAGATTTGTGTGCAAAATTTAAAAAGTCTATGAATGGAGAATTTGAGATGACAGACCTTGGAAAAATGCGATTTTTTCTTGGTGTTGAGGTGAGCCAGAATGCAGATGGAATTCAATTATGCCAGAAGAAATATGCAAAAGAAGTTTTAGACAGATTCCAAATGTGGAACTGCATTGTAGTAAAAAATCCAATAGTACCAAGAACTGTGCTGTCAAAAGAAAGTGAAGAAGCTATAAATACAACTCTATACCAGCAATTGGTAGGGAGTTTAATGTATTTAACAGTCACACGCCCAGATATAATGTATGTAGTGTGTTTAATTTCACGCTACATGGCTAATCCAAAGGCGGAACATATGCAGATGGCAAAAAGAGTGTTGAGATATTTAAAAGGGACAGTGAACTTCAGCCAGCTGTATCGGAGGAAGAAATGCTCTAAAGTGTTAGCCAACATAGATAGTGACAATGCAAGGGATGTGGTTGATACGAAAAGCACTCCAGGATATGTTTTTATGCTCAACGATACAACAATATGTTAGAGCTCAAAGAAACAAGAAATAGTCACGTTATCCTCTACTGAAGCTGAATATGTGGCAGCAACGTTATGTGCTTGCCATTGTGTGTGGATGAAAGGAATTTTTGAGCAGATTGGAGTTAAATATTGGGAGTGCATTGATATTTTTTGTGATAACAGTTCATTAGTTAAGCTTTCTAAGAATCCTGTGATGCATCGGAGTACTAAACACATTAATGTCCGATATCATTACTTACGTGAGCTCTCAAGTCAAGGAGTGGTGAAGATGGAGTTTTGTGGAACACAAGAACAACTTGCAGACATCATGACAAAACCAATAAAATTGGATCAATTTGTGAAACTTCGCCAACTATTAGGAGTCCAGTCTCTACATAATTAAACTGAATGGTCTTTTGAGCATTTTTCAGTTAAAGGGGAGGATTTGTGGAAATTAATAAATTAGTGGAGCTAGAATTTAGGATGGTGGAACTAGAATTTAGGGTCAATTGCTGTTTTATAGGATTTATTTTATATTTGAATTAGTCTACCTAAGAGGATAACAGTTTCATTAAATATCTCTTAGATATTTCTTTGTTTCTACAGTTTACCATTGTAAAACTTATTTAAGCCTCCTTCTATGCTTTCAATAAAGACAGTGAATTTTACTTGTTAATCTTCACATAGTAAACATTAGATTTTTAACAATATGATCATGCGTTTCATAATGCATCAACTTATTTTTTCATCATTTTCAAAATCTTTTACAAAATCAAAATTCATTTTAGTATGTTTGCTTCTTCCATGCATGATTGGATTTTTTGGTATTTTAATTATTAAGTTATTATCACATACGATGACTATTATGCTACCTTTTTTAATATGTTTTGCGTTTATCAAAACTTTTATCAACCACATAGATTGACATACGCAAACAACAACATAATAAGTTGGATTTGAGGAAGCATGCAAACTTTCCTCGCTTTCATGTAGCGATTTGCAAGGAAAGTTGGTTTTCTAATTAAAAAAATCAATTTAACTATAATTAAATAAAGTATAATAAAAATATTTATTTATTTTAAATAAAAAATAACTAAAAATATATAATAATTAAATTTATAATAAAATAAAATAAAATTTAAAATAATTAATAAAATAACTTTTTTTATAAACAATAATAATAATATATTATATAATCATCATATATATATATATATATATATATATTATATAATAATAAATAATATTTAAAAGTAAAAAATTAAATA
>Ga0209700_102811_pt1 | contig 34683 bp, 13 predicted proteins | sample SiratroredBW_FD_187528 | JGI IMG/M metagenome (GOLD analysis project Ga0209700, IMG submission 187528) | Root nodule microbial communities of legume samples collected from California, USA - Siratro red BW (SPAdes) (version 2) | ecosystem: Host-associated > Plants > Roots > Nodule | place: USA...
ATAAAAAAAAAAAAAACTTGTGTAAACAAATTCCTCATCTAATATATTCTATATTAGGTATTTTTGAATTTTTTGTATTACGGGACTATCTATTGTAAAACTTGCAATATTGTTTTGTAAAAGTATTATGTATCATGTTTTTTCTAGACAAAATTGTGGATCTATCACTTGTGTAATTTCGTTAAAGATGTTAAACTTATGGTAGGTTAAGTTTGTTTGTAAAAATAACATATATAATATAGGTCATGTACGTAGGTTACTTGAGAATTTAAAAGAATTAAAAGAGAAAAGAAAAAAAGCTAACAGTAAAATTTATTGTACACAAAAATGAAATTGAATAAAGCAATACCTAAAGTTGATTTTAGACACAAGTTGAATATAAGATTACAAAGATACAAATGTTTGAGTTGTGATGTTAAGTTAATCTTCATTTTTGTAATAGGTGAGATTAAAATAGTTACATCTTGTAACAGAGAATCTAATATTTCTATTGTTTTAAGCAGTGAACTTATGGAAAGACGTGTCATCGTATTATTTGAAAAGAAACCAATATGTGTCGTGGTGATAGGTTGATGTTGTGAGCATGATGAATTGTGACATTAGCACGAGACAGGTGTCGATCAGCAATGGCCTATGCATGGCACGCTAAGCAAAGTCTCTCTTATCATATGCACTCCCATTAAGACAATTTTTTATTCACTTAATCCCTTAATTAACTTAATTAATCATGTTTTCCATGAGGAATTCAAATTACTCAGTCTTCTTTTTTGTAGTTATTTAGAATGATAGAATAGAAAAGTTTTGAAAAATATTTCGATTACGAAAATACATGGAAATTTTGCTCCGATACCATGATCCATTTTTGGCACTTTTTAAAAAAATTAGAATTTTTTCAAAAAATAATTAATTATTATATTTTTTTAATATGGATAAAACTTAATTTTGAACTGTTTACTATAGAAAGAGAGAGAGAGAGAGAGATATGCAATGGAATAAATAAAACATTAAATGTCAAAAGGAATCAATTGGATTAGCTGGGTTTAATTCATCTTAATTTAAAAATGATGACCCAAATTTGTATACTATGTAGAGAGGTCAAATACGGTTGACCCACTTAATTTAAAAATACATAAATTTGTTCAAATATTTATTTTCTTATTAGAAATTGTTTACTTTGAGGTGTTAAACATAGAAAAATATATTGTCTATGAATTTTTAAGGCGGAACATAGCAGAAAATAATATACCTATAAACTATATATTCAATTAAACAATTAATTATATATAAATCACATTTTTCTACAGTTATGAAAAGTACTTTGTTCATACACACATCAAAATTAATAATCCACAGCGAGTAGAACATGTAAATTAGAAAAGTGAAGCAAGGTATGTGGGCATGTCCATAAGCCACCATCCCATGAGTACTGAATGCTTGTTACGACTACAATTAGAGTAATTCAATTTTTAGGATGATGACTAATTACTTTGTCAACTTTAAGTTTATATTGTGATAATGGTAATACTCGAAGGGAAAAAAAATTAAGATTTATGTTTTAATGTTTTTTTTAAAGTAAGATACTTCTTTAATATTTATTCTTATATAAATTTAGATTAATTTTTATTGAATTTAGTAGAATCCAGACGAATCTGACTCCTCACAGATTTACCAATTTAAACGGGATTATAAGTAAATCAAATTTTGTTTTACGTATGTTTATTTTTCAACACAACTTACCTCAAATCTGTGGTGGACCACGTCAATATGCAAATTCTAACCCACTTTAATATCTTAAAAAAAAAAAAAACTTACTTTCAAATTCTCTCTGTGTATATAAAAAGGAGGTATTTTCCTTTGATTTTTTTTTCTGAATAAAAACACTGTTTGTTTTCAAAAGGAATCACCTACACATACATACCAAAATCTGCTAAGATGCAATTTAATGCTGATTTATTAATTGTTTAATGTTGATTTATTAATTTAGTGTTGATTTATTAATTGTTGGTATATGTTTTTGAAAGATACTTGGTAAAATGTATAGAAAGGAAAAAGTTTCCATAAACATGATGGTGATGTAGTGTCCGAAACACCAATTATAATAATCTCTGTCATAACTTGGAACAGAACACCAACCATTTACTGTGAGAGAGTTGCATATCACAGCAAAATGATACTCAATTATGATTTTTCCTTTATTTGTTTAGATGCTTGATCTGTTCCTCAAATATCGAATTACAGTCTTCAAAAGAGAGTGAAAATTAGAATTTTCGCAATTGGAAATGGCATTAGCTATAAAAAAAAAAAAAAACGTTTCTTCAGAGGTCGAGAAAGAGAAAGCAGTAAATGAAAAAAAGTGATTCCATAGGGGCAAGGTTTGCATGTTGGGTGCTGCTCTTTTCACTGTTCACGATCACACTTTGTTAGTTTTTGCCACCGAATAATGAATGTCACTGTTGGAATTTGTTGTGTTGACGCTTCACAAAACACAGCTCATATAAATACGCAGAGTATGTGAAAACATATAGCTATGTAAATATTATTAATTGAATAATAATAGACACATATGCAGAACCATAACTTTTGGGTCGTGTGTGTCCTATTGGTGGAGGAATGCTTGTTACCTACTCCTTTTTAAGTTCCCAAATTCCCCTAAACCAAACCAAACCAAACGTATCAGAATAAGGTCCCTCAGATGGAGCGCCACAAATGCAAGCTCTGCTCCAGAACATTCGCCAATGGCAGAGCCCTCGGTGGCCACATGAAGGCTCACTTAGCCACCCTTCCTCTTCTCCCCAAGCCCCCAACCACTTTCTCTTCCTATTCCTCTTCACGTGAAGACGATGATAACGAAGATGAAGAAGAAGAAAAGGCTCTGATCAACTACGCCTTGCGAGAGAATCCCAAGAAATGCTTCAGGCTCGCAGATCCCGAGTTCGACTCGGGCTCTGTCGTGCAAGACAGGGAGAGCGAGACCGAGTCAAAGAACCCAACTCGCAGACGATCCAAGCGGCCCCGCAGGCCCGCCAATTCCAAAGCCCGGCCCAAACTCAGCTTCATGGAGTCCCCTGAGCCCGTGAGCTCTGTCTCCGACACTTCCCCCGAGGAAGATGTCGCCATGTGTCTCATGATGCTGTCCAGAGACCGGTGGAGCAAGACCACCAACGTTGTTGTCGAGAACCACGTTGTCGAAGACGAGGAAGAGAGATCAGTGGACGAGATCAAGTTCAGGAGAGTTCGCAGGAAGCACCAGTGCCAGAGTTGCGAGAAGACGTTTCGATCTTCACGCGCATTGGGCAGTCACCGAAGCATTTGCGGGGGGGCGGGTAACGATAGTAAAATCTTCGAATGCCCCTTTTGTTCTAAGGTGTTTGGGTCTGGTCAAGCACTGGGTGGCCACAAGAGATCTCACATGCTACCTTCTTCCTCGTCCACCGCGAACGATTCGACTAAGTTCAAAGACAGTTTCATAGATCTCAACTTGCCTGCTCCAACCGAAGAAGACAACCTCAGTGTTGTTTCCGATGCCCAATTCGATGACTAATTCATTACCTGGGTAAAGTAAAGTTTCTCTTTTTTTCATATTTTGATATTTTTTTATAGTAGGTGAGAATTAGTATTTCATTGGGTTCATTGTTACATCAAATGCTTTTGTTTTGATGGTACCATGATAGTTTATAATTTATGTTTTCAACAACTGTGTCTGTTGGGCCTAACACATGCTACTAAATTCTGCTCGCTAACTGTTAAAATTTGATCATCGTGAAGTGCGTGAATCAACAAATGACATCTTAGTACTAGTCTTAGCATTGCTCAAGGTGGTGATGAGTTGCTAAGGAACATTGTTGTTAGTGTTGTTGGTAGTTAGTTGCAAGTTGCAAAGCAAACCCAGTTGAGTGTGTTTTCGGGGATTTGGTTCATTGGTTGTGGACCAACACCTTTGGGCTTGGAAAGTACCAAGTGCTGAATTCCATTTTTGTGCTCTGATTCTGTTTCACCAGGTCTCGCACCTGTCCTTCCACTTTCGATAAAAAAATAATAATATAAATCGATTTGTTTTCTTCGTTGTTGTCTTTTCTGTAAATCGCGTGAAATGGATTTCTGAAAGACGAGTTAAAAGACGGCAAAATAAACGCTGCAATTGGTTTTCTTTACGTGAATCTGGAGTTAGCTCCGTGATGACCGGGAGGATATTGGGGAAATCCATCATTTTTTTCTTTTTTTTTTAATTTTTCTGGTTGGAGATAATAGCCACATTCTTGTTTTATTATCAAAGACTTATCTTCGATGTTGAACAAAACGAAGAATCCTGGGTACAAAGGGGTGCCCCGCAGTGTACTGTTCTTATCAAAGAAATAGTCAGATTTATATGACAGCATTTGCGCGGATAATAAAACAACTTTTTCTTATAAGAGATCATGTATTTACAGTAATTGTTAACAAATTTTCAAATGTTATTTTTTATCTATAGTGTTTAGATTTAAATTTTATTTATAAAGAGTTGAAATTAGTTTGAGTTAGATGAACCACGTGTTGGTGAGATATATTTTTACTTTGTGACAGTAATGACAGTTGGAATAGAATAAAAAAGAAAAGAAGAAACGGTGGCATTTTGTTTATCATGTGATCTTGCTTCATAAAAACTTAACCAGAATGGTGACAGTGTATTTATTATTTTGATATTTTGAGTAGGAAGTGGCAATGGTTTGTTATAGATGGAAAGGATTGTGATTTTTGAAGGAATGAGAAGTTGGATTAGTGAAGGATTGAAAGTGTGTGTAGTTTGCCTTCACAAAGCATCAAAAGGGAATAGACAAAATTTCTGTTGCGAAATTGTCCAATATTTGCATTCCTTCTCTTGCAAGATGCTTATGCCAAACTAAACCATCTTAGTAAAGATGATGTTTCAATGTGACCTTCATTTTTTATTTTGTGATTTAAAATTTTATTTAAGATAAAAAAATCATTTTATTATGCTATGAGTTTATTTATCAGGATAAACAACTAAATTTTCAACTTAGAGCCATATGACTCATTTAAAAGCTTGTAAATTTAAGTGTAAAATATTTATTTTATAATTTTTTTTACAACCTCACTACTCAAACTATAACAATTGATTAAGTTATATTCTTTCTTTTTAATAAAACAAAAAGATTTTAGTTTTTTACATGTTTGTCTAATCTACTTATTTTAAAAGTAAGTATTTTTTACTTTTTTTAATAAATAAATTCTACCTACTTTTTAAACAAGTTATTATTTTAAAATTATTTATTTAAGAAATAATTAATTTAAGTTTGACCGAACTAGCCCATAATCCTATGATGTGCCAATACCTTCAGTTAGTCAATAGTCAAAGAAACTTGTTTACCATCTTATAATATGTATTTAAATGTAATTTGATTTAAGATTTGGGTTAATAACTTCTTAACGGTTAAAAAAAGTTCTTACCGCATATCGTTATTTTATTATTATTCCTGATTCCTTTTCAATATACGCAAACTTTTACGTATTCTTCTCACAGTCTTGGAAAGTTTATTTTCACGTTTTCAATTATTTTAGAGTTTCATAATTTTTTTTATTTTTATATTTACCCTAATTTCTAATATTGATTCTCGTAAAATTCTAGTTATATATTAAGTCTGTCAATTTTCTTGTATAATTTCATCCTCTTGATTGTCTGCTTGCTGTGATATAATTTTTTTCTAATTTATTTTCTTTCTTTTATTATGTCATACTATAATAATATATATTTTATAACTTTAATTGTTTTTATGTCATTCCCCTCTATTTATGTATCTTTGTTTTCTATATAATATTGTTTTTTAGGCAAAAGATAAAAAGGTGGGTTCTTTGGGTCGTTATTTTTAACTGTGGAAAACGTTTTTTAAAACTGTTTTTTTATTTCTAAAATTTATTTTGAAAAACCAAATTCAGAAATAATTTTTACACTTTTAATATTCATTCCGAAATACCAATTTTAAAAGTTATTTTATATTTCCAAAAATAGTTAGGTCTTTAAAAAATGTGATGGGTGCAGGAAGCAAATGAGGGATACAAGAACCAATTGCCAATTGCTAAACCACTTCGTTATCTTTTGTCATTCTCCAAGGACAATCCTAGTATTTTAAAAATATGAGGGAGTGCAGTAAGCAAATATGGGGTGCAGGAATCGTGGCCCGGCATTATTTAGTGCTACATTTTTTTAAAAAAAAAAGGTCTGGGCACATTCGGTTGGCCAAATATTTTTTACTATTCCTCACTCATTTTTATATCTGCACCGCAATCTGAAAAACGTCTGGGCTCATTCTACTGTATAACAATTTCGTTATTTACACTTTCTTTTTCATTTTATACACCCACCAACATTATTAACTTTTTAAAAAATAAAACCTGGGGTCATTCAGTATTTCACTATATGTCACTTGTATTTTACAGATATAAAATAGTTACATAAATTTTTGACATTACAACTTTTTTAAATAAATGTTAGATACTTATGATCACACACGCAGTCTTGTATCTGATATTTTAAAAAGTAATTAAATATAACTCTTCAGAAAAATAACTTTTGAATATTTGTATTATCGTACCCATCAATTTTATTTAATATATTTTTTCGAAAAATTAAAAATATATTTTTAAAAAAATAAAATTAGTCAAGTATCATGGGATACTTTGTACTATCTAAGCTCATTACGTGACTAGTTTACTTAAAACATAAATTAAAAATCTAAAAATATTAAAATTTTCAAAATTAAAATACCAATACCATAATAAATAGTTCTTTCATTTCAAACTTTGGTCACACTCAAAATAAAAAAAATATATCTTTTTACTTATTTTTTTTTATAAAATAAAAAATTACATTTGTTTTACATATTTAATTAAAGATATAGTGTTAAGAGTGTTATAAGGTATTAACACCACTTTTTATATAATGATATAAATAATAATAATATATGAAAAATTCTGTCATTTACTCTGTATATTTCATATATTAGTTCACTTTTAATTATATTTTAAAATATAAAAAATAATCATATTACGAATTATTATTATTTTTACATGTAACTTATTATTAATTTTTTTTTCAAATACAGAGATACCTTGTCTCTTTTCTATTAGCACATATAAATTAAATAACCATTTTTACTGGATAAATTTTCTGCCATAATGATTTCTAAATCGTTTGGTAAGCTCTTGCTACCCTCGCAAAAGCTTGTCAACTAGAAAAAAACAATTTTATATTACAGAATAAAGTATAAACTGTTTTTATCATAGAATAATCTAAAATTGAAAAAAAAAAAAAAAAAAAAAACGTTGTTGAATTGTGTTCTTGGTAGTGAGTGGGAATTGCGAAACCGAGGGCTTCTCCTCTCTCCAAATACTCTCTACGGGTTGCCTGCAAGATTGAGAAAATGGATGGCGGGCTTGTATTGTTGAATCGAGGCTCTTAGGTTTTTTCAATTTGCGGGTACGTTTTCATTGATTTCTTCTCATTGGATTTCGTGCGTTTCAGAGTTCCCAGATTGTGTTTTCTGTTTTGGTTATTGCACCTTGTACTTGAGACGTTGAGGTTAGGAATTGCGAGAGGTAAAATCTGAGGTTGATTGAGCGTGTTCATGTGGGATCGACGGTAATCTGTGAAGGGTTAGGGTTTTATTGCAGACTGTTCACAATTTCATCTCTTGGGTGTTTGCGTGCTCTGATAATTTTTTTTTCTAATTTTATCTTCTTTCTTTTGTTGTGTTATGCTATAATAATTTTATATATATATATATATATATATATATATATATATATATATATTTGGCTGTATGTCATTCTCCTCCAGTCACGTATGTTTGTTTTTAATGTAAATTGGTTTTAGATTGCGTCTTGAAACGATTATAAGATATAATCTATGTTTTATTATATGAGTAATAGGCTGTCAATCATTGTATAATCTCTTATTTAAGGAAAATAACTATTATATAATCTCTATGCCATATTATTTATGGTGTATTATACGAGTTGACACAATATGATGTGATTTCCTTCACTTATAGTTCCGAGTTTATCTAAATTATGGTGTTTGACAGCCTTAGCAATACTAATCCAGGTTTAGTTATACAAAGTGTAGTAAACCATTAAACAAGAAAATATTAATGAAATACTGATCATTGAAAACAAATTCAACTATTTATGGTGAATAAAATATGCATAATTTGATTTGCTCTGACGGTATATACCAATTATCTATGGTTGTTTTAATAGTTCTGATGTATTCTTCTAATTCTGATACAAACACAAACTCATTGCAGTTTATGTTTGCAATCAATGACGATCTCTACTATTTTTTAACTGACATATCAAGGGAAGGACTCAGGGAGCAATGGTTATAGACAAAATTACTGTTGAAGGTAAGAAAACTTTTTCCACCCTTAAGTTGTTACTGTGTTTCAGCTTATGTATAAAATAGTAACCATGTGATGCTTAGGATTTGATTTTTTTCTTAAATCTTCATGTTTTTTATTGTTATTATTACATCAAAATTTTAACTGCTTGATATGTTTTCTTTTGACTGTTCTCTCTTTGTTTCCATCAATTCTTGATAAATGATAATATCATTAACTACTCATGTTGCGACTTTTTTTATTTCTTGTATCTATCAAGAGAACTCTTATTAGTTCTATCACATTATAATCTCAAAAAATGGGAAGCGTTTATTCATTAATATTCTCTAAGTTAATGCGTAATGTGTCTCCCTTTAACATAATCATCTCTCCTCATCAGCAGATAATTTAGTTATCCAACTTGTGCACTATATTTTTTTAACTCACAGGTTTAGCCTTTGAGTCATTGAGCATATCTGCAATTTCAGAGCTGTTGAGAAAACAACACTGGTCAGATCTCAGACCCCTTTTGAGAACAACCAAACCTGCAATATTCATTGACCAATTGTTCAATGCGGGGGTCGATTCAGAGCTTGTTTTAAGGTTCTTTCAGTGGTCTCAGAAAGAGTTCAGAATTTCATATGGTCTTGAAACTACTGCCAAAGTTTTACATCTTCTAGCAAATTCAAAAAGGTACTCTAAAGTCAGGTCCTTTTTGGATAAATTTGTGAAGAACGAGAAATATACGGTTTCTTCTGTTTTTCACTCTCTATTGTTGGGTGGTGTCCAGCCATGTACAAATGCTCTCATCATTGATATGTTGATCCTAGCGTATGCGAGAAATTTAGAAATTCGCTCTGCTTGTGAAACATTTAGGCGATCTCAAGATTATGGATATAAGTCATCACTGCATTCATGCAATTCGTTGTTGAGTGGTTTGGTGAAGGAGAATGAAACGAGAGAAATGGAATACGTGTACAAGGAAATGATAAAGAGGAGAATTAACCCTAACTTGACAACATTTAATATTTTCATCAGTGGTCTATGCAAAGCTGGTAAGTTGAATAAGGCAGAGGATGTCGTTGAAGACATTAAAGCCTGGGGATTTTCTCCAAATGCAGTCACTTATAACACTCTGATTGATGGGTATTGCAAGAAGGGCAGTGCTGGAAAAATGTACAGAGCTGAAGCCATTTTGAAGGAAATGCTTGCTAATAAAATTTCCCCAAACGAGATCACCTTTAATTCTCTTATTGATGGTTTTTGTAAGGATGACAATGTGTTGGCTGCAAAAAAGGCTTTAGAAGAGATGCAAAGGTTGGGACTAAAACCTAATTTAGTTACTTATAACTCACTGATAAATGGTTTATCTAATAACGGGAAGCTAGATGAGGCTGCTGCTTTGTGGGATAAGATGGATGGCTTAGGTTTGAAGCCAAATATTGTTACTTATAATGTTCTTATTAATGGGTTTTGTAAGAGGAAGATGACGAAGGAAGCAAGAAAACTCTTTGATGATATACCTAAGCAAGGTTTGGTGCCCAATGCAATAACATTTAACACATTGATTGATACATTCTGCAAAGAGGGGATGATGGAAGATGCATTTGCGCTGCGTAAATCGATGCTAGAAGAAGGGATTTTTCCAAATGTTTCAACCTATAATTGCTTTATTGCAGGCTTGTGCAGGAACCAGAACACAATAGCTGCAAAGGATATTCTGAATGAAATGCAGACCTATGGCCTGAAAGCTGATATTATTACGTATAACATCTTAATAGCTGGATGCTGCAAAGACAAGGAATCAAGTAAGGCAGAAAAATTACTTGGGGAAATGCTCAACATTGGTGTCAAACCGAATCATGTAACGTATAATACTTTGATGGATGGATATTGCATGGAGGGAAATCTGAAGGCAGCATTGAAGGTCAGGACCCGGATGGAGAAAGAAGGTAAGCGGGCAAATGTTGTTACATATAATGTGCTCATCAAAGGATTTTGTAGAACAGGCAAGCTAGAGGATGCAAACAGGCTTCTTAATGAGATGTTGGAAAAAGGTTTGAATCCAAATCGAACTACCTACGAAATTGTAAGACTAGAAATGTTGGATAAAGGTTTTGTTCCAGACATACAAGGACACTTATATAATATTTCTAGCATGTCTTAACATGAACTTGCCTAGGGAGAAAGAAGTTCATTATTAGTGTATTAGTTGAGGTTCGTGAAAAGTGAAAACATTTACGGAATTGGTGTATTTAGAAAGTTTACAGATGGCAAAGTTCCTTCTGTTAGGTTGTTATTGGGGGAGGACAAGTCTGGGATTTAGAGACACAACTGGGTGAGGAGACAGGTAACTGGTGGTCACTAGATACAAATGACATAAGAGGGACGGGGGAATCTTTGTGCAAAATGACTTTGGTGGAAGGGCTGACCAGATATGGGGCGGTTGGATGCAAACCAGTCCAAATAGGTAGGAGACAAATGTGTGGCATGATTGTGAAGTATGAAGAGTAAGTTGAGCCAGAGCAGGGTAGAAAGAAGCAGCTGGAGTATAAACACAGATGCACAAAATTCTGCACATCTGAACACAAGTGTTGGAACTCTACTGTAGTGTTTATTAGGCAGTGTGTTGGTTCACCATGATGACATACCTGTACACTTTGGTAGAAACATTAGTTCAATTTGAATCTCCTTGGATGGCCTGAGAACATTAAATACACGACTAGGGGACTGCTTATAACTTCTTACTCTGCACAGGAGAGTGGGAGTACTGTACACTCTGCTATCCGAGTCTTTTGTACAGCAATGTAACTTCTGTTAACGGGGAAGAGGCCTGTACACTTTGTGTAAGGATCGGAATTTCGTTGATAAAAAAAAAATGACCTTTTTTTTTTCTATTGGGTAAGTGTTTTACAGTCTTACCTCGTAGATTAGTAGTTCAACATGGCGTTACCTTGTAGAATGGTTATTGAATGCTGGCAACTTGGTATTACCATGATCATTTACCATTATCATTTTTATTGAAGACTGATTTCTGTTAGAAAATGTTTGTTTGAATAGTAAAGTGATATTGTTTTAGATCTGTAAGCATGAGTATGATGTCAACAATTTCCTGGGATTTGCTGTTAAAGGTGAACGAGGTGCCATCACTATAAAAGTTGAATAATTTAAGAGATTAATAATAAAAAATGAACTTTTTAATTTTCTATATGGTAAAGATGGAATAATAAAAATATAAACTTTTAAAGGTAAAATTTTGGAATTATAATTCTTTCATCATAGATTAATTACTTTAAATATTAAATTAGGAATAAATTTAATATTATTAATTAAATAACTAACTTCCTTGATAAATATGAATTGCTCGGCATCGGAAGGATGTTCGTTTCAAGTTATCTAATTTTATTCTTAGGTAAAACATCAGGAATATCATTATGCTTAACTGAAAAAAAAAAATAAAGTACGTGGGACTTTTTTCTATTTCCAGAATAGTAAAACCGTTTTTGGTTAACAAAATACTTTGTTAGTAATATACATTAGAGGTACTTACAATACCTCTTATGTAAAAGATATTCTGTTACTGTATTAAATTTAAAGTTGTCGAAGAAGGTGGATGAAGAATAAGAAACAAAATAATGTGCTTTATATCTTTAGCATATGAATGTATCAACTATCCTTCCAGGCCTTCGTATACCCCACTATAGAACATGCTGCTAACAATAGAACCGTTCATACATCATAACCAAGACATCGAACAAAAAGAAAACCAAGACATCTTTTCACGCCTTTATATACCCCTCTACTGAACATTGCTTAATGGTAATCGAAAACACACCAACGGAACTGAACATTGCTTAATGTTAATCGAACACACCAACGGAATCACATTTTATGCAACCCTTGATATTAGTGAAAGCCAAAATATTGGGGTTTTTTTACTCTAATTATTGTTTTACTCATGCTTCTCTACCATGTTGCCGATGATATCAAATTCCAAATCGTTAAAAACTCTCAAACTTGTTCCCATATTGGTGCAAAATTATGAAGGCAGAGAATCGCCATGTAATGCAAGTTCAGAAGGTGCAGAATAAAGGCTATAAAGCATTGCCCTGCTCTACACAAAAGGTTTTCGTTGTAGAGCATCAGTGTGATTGATTGTTAAAGCCCAACCCAAAAACACTGATTTCCTACTTACTTGAAGGAGCAATAAACTAAAATATAATATTAAAATTGTATGCAAAAAATCTAGCTTGATGTTTGATATAAAGCTAACAATAGAACCGTTCACACCACATAATCAAAACATTAAACAAAAAGGAAAACAAAGATAACTCAAATAAGAAAGTAGTCACATATTCGTCAAGTCTCAACCTCACTTCTCAGACGAGTTGGGACCCCTCTTCTTGCCAAATCCCACCACTACAACAACATAAACCGAATCCCTCGTCAGAGACAGTACAATTATCATCTTCTACTTATTGCAAATCACAGAATATCACTCAATGGTACAAAATGAGAATTGAATAAAAAATTAGGGTTTTAGAAAATACCGGCGGTGACAAATCGGCGATTGTACTGCATCCTCTTGTGAGCGCGTCCACGTGGCTTCTTCTTTTTGTCCTGCTTTGCCACTTTAGGGGTTTGGCCTCTGACTTTGCCGGCACGAGCAAGTGATCCGTGAACCTTACCTGCAAATTGCGTTATGTGTGATTCGGTGTGCTCAAGAAAAAAACCCTGTCATACCTCATTCTCAAACAGAAGCCATAAGTTAACTCACCCATCACAGCGACGATGAATTTCTGTTCTGATTACTCTGTTACAGCTTCGATCACTTGCTGCGGCAGCGTCTACAGAACCAAATTGTGACTGAGTTATGCTATTAGTATTGTTACGATCTAGGGTTGGGGTCCCGGTTCAAATATCCAAAGTTAATGGGCCTGGTCCAATTCATGTCTAACTTAAGACTATTACTTCCTGCACCCTCAAGTGTAAAATGACGGAAGTGGCTTTATGGGTTCTTTACTTTTATTCGCCTCTCCTTCTCTGGTTCCTTCCGCAGCTATTTGTTCCTTCTCCTTATGTTCCTACTTCACCCGTGCTTTTCTTTTTCCCTTCTCTATCCTTCTTGATATATTGTTACCACTATAGGTATTCTTTTAGCTTGATGTATTTTTATTTTACTTTTTGAAACAAATATTTTGAAATATTTTTTATGGGGAATTCCAAGATGGAGGTGTGCAAATGAAAGACATTTTAAAATAAATTTTTCAGAATATGATTATTTCCAAAAAGGACACCGAAAATAATATTCTGAAAAGCGTATTTTGAAAAGGTATTTTGGAATATGAAAATAGTTTATTTTTCTAAACATATATTTGCATTGGATTTACTTGTGTCTATACTTTTTATTGGATGTTTAGTAGTTTATAATCTTAGCTTTATTTTGTTTATATGCAGATATAAAAATAAATGAAGATGTTTTATACTTGTGAGTATCATTGTATGTACATATTTTTTAGATGAGTAGATGTCGATTACTTTACATACATTTTACTTTCGTTTTATGCAATTTGTATTTACATTTCACATAAAGTTTAATTTATTTATTTCTTTACCTCTTGCCACAACGTAACTATGTTATGGCCTTGAGACAATTTCATGTACTTGCCTATTAATGATTATTTAAAATACTATCATTAGAAAATGTGTAAATAACAGATTATAATTTAAAATATATAATTTTATAAGAAAACATTAAAATAATATAGTTTAAAAATATATATAATTTTTAAAAATAATATAAGAATAATATATATGATGATTGTTTTTAAATAAATAAATTATGTTGTTATTTTTTAGTAATAAAAATTATTTTTATTTATTAAAAGATAAAACTGTCTAATTAAAATGTAATATCAAAAGGTGTGTTTTTTTATACAATAATATAAATACACCGTCAAAATAATACTAAATATGTGTAGAACTGATAGCAAAATTATAAATTTAAATATATTATAGAATAAATATTATAATATATTTAAATACCAATATACACTAACCACCGTACATTAGCATAAGGGAAAAAAAAAGGTAGAACTTAGGAGTGTCCTACCATACTTAAATCAGTCCCTTTCCTAGTGCTACATCCATCCACAACAATAAATATGTACATAAGTAAGTAACCAATTATCTATAAAACCATATTCCAAAAATCATAATACTATTCAATAGTAAGCAGTAATGTCTATCAATTTTATAAGCATTTTAAAAATAAGGTTGTAAGCTGTTAAAAAAACTTATTTTTTTCAAAATATTAAAGATAAGGTCAAACATTCATATTATGGTAATAGAGAAGTTATCTATATTACTCAATTTACAGCTAATAGGGGTATTACGCAGATCCAAAAATTTTATATTCGTGACCCCTCTTTTTCGGCTCATCTGGTTTTATCTATGGGCTAGACCAAGTTTACATAATAAATAAAAAAATTTGAAAAAACAGCTAATAAAAATAAACTAAAAACTCAACGTGCCCATAATATAATGCATACCTACCAAACTTTCTTGGGTGGGTCTCGTGCATACGGATCTAATTTTATCACAAACAACGACAAAAAGTTGTTGTTGACGCATCCTCGTTGTAACAACGAATTTATAATTTTGGTAATATTTTTAATAATATGTTCAATAAATCACATAACCTCACAATATAGATGCACTTAATCTAATTTAAATACAAATCGACTTAGTATAATTTAAATATATTGAAGTGAGTTTTCTTTTCAATTGAATTAAATATAATCAATTCAATCTGGTTTAACCTCCTACATAGCAATGAATTATGTGCGTTGAAATTGATATTCAATTTAATAAATTAAAATTATTTACAAATATTTATTCTAACAATTTAATTTGTTGTTATTTTCTATTTTCTTTTATTTCTAAACTTAATTTATACTCATAACTCTCTTTTTTTTAGTTTTACCTACCACAATTACATACTTTATTTGTTAAATAACATTTTAGAAAGAGTAAAAAAATGTTTAAAAATCTTAAGTTCCAATCAAATAATATTTGTTTCTGTTACACAATTAACTCAGTTTAACTCAATCAAGTTTGACTTGAATTAAAAAAAATAGAGAAACATAGTCCAATCTAATTAAATAAAGTATTGAATTGAGCTAATGAATTTATCCCAACTTAACCCAACCCAATTCTTCGACATTCCAAAAATGTATCAAAATTGCATGCTTGAGACTATGTAAAGTTTTGGCATATGGTTGAATTGAAATGTAATTTAAAATTCCTTTTGAGCATGCTATCGATGTGACCATATTTTATTATTGGACTTTTTGATAATTAAATTTTTCAGAAAAAAAATATTGATAATTTTTAAGAGGGCCCTTGTTTTTATTTTATAAGATCTGAAAAACTAATGAAATATGGTTTAAATGGGTTGATTTTTAAAAAAAATATTTTCCTAATTTGTATTTTTCTGAGAGACTTTTATGTTAAATAAATTAGTTAAACCGATTAATGATAAACATTAAAGCTAAAAACTCTTACAAAATTGTAAAACTAACTAAAAGACAAAGATTGAGGGTAAGCAAAATCCGTCCATCTATAATTTGAATGAATTTGTATTTTAAAATTAGAGGATGAATTTAATTTATACATTAAATCATCCTACTCCGCTTTAGCTTCCTTTATTATTTTAAACATACAATTTCAAAAAATATATATATTTATAAGACTCTTCTAGTCAACCTTTGTATATTACAAAAAAAAAGTTAATTATTCAGTTGGTAACATTAAATTTGTTAACAAATCATATTATCTCAAAATCATTGAAAATCATATTTTCACTGTTCTCTTAATTAGTTTGCACCTAAATAGTTAATGCGTAGTGTCATGTTCTCTGATTCTTATAAAAGATATTAATTAAAAGTATCTGGTAAAAAAAAACATACAAGGGACAATTTGAAAAGAAAAAAAAAAACTTATAAAAAGTAAAAGCACTTTTTTTTAAATACAAGGACAATTAAATGATGCTTTCTATAACATTATATTATATTTAATAATATGTTTTATATTTTTTACTCAACAATTTAATTATACATAACTTTTATTGATATGTTATATTAAGTTGTCAACGCGTTATTGTTCTATTTATGTTATACGTTAAGCAGCTTCAAGACTAAATAAATTATTCGATTCGATTATTATAATATGTAGAGACCACGACAAACCTATTCATTAATTACTTGTAGCCACAATATAAAAAAATAAAATAAAATAAAAACTGTGACGGTGGTAATGGTACAACCAAGATCGCGAAGTAGGTAAGCTGGAAGAAAAAATAATTATTTTATTTTATTATTTTCTAACTTTACTATGTCATCGAGTGAGAAAAAAAGGAAAGAGTACGGAAAAAATAATTTTATTTTATTATTTTCCAACTTTACTCCCTCATAAGATCTTATCATAATTAATATAAAGTTGTATAATAAGATAAATAATTTATGCTGTTTCCATACATTAAATAACTAACTACAATATAGTATAATAGTTGTTTAGTTATATTTTGTATTGTCTTGATAGTGAATTACTCTACTTAAGTTTATTAGAATAATTATCAAACTCAAATAGTTCAGTGATTATTTTTTATTGGTTTATGAAAATTGTATTACCTTTATCTTATAGAAATAATTTTCTTAGAACATAAATCCGGTATCATATTAGGAATTATCTTTCAATATAATAACAAACTTTGAATGAAAAGAAACAGAAAATAAAGTTTTTCGATTAGATAATTTCTCTTTTCTTTTTTCACTTCTATCGTGTCTAAAATGAGTTTGTATTTTATCATGCGATGTTATTCTTTTAATTATTTTAAAAATCACGTACAAATTAGTGTATAACCATTTTTAAACTTTATTTCTTAAAATAAACATTGAGACTCTTTTAAAAATAATATATTTTCGTAAAAATTATCTCAGAAACACTAAGACTCATTTAAAGATAATATATTTGATGTTTCAAAATGTATGAAAAAAAAATATATATTTTATGTTCTTTTCGATATTGTTATCTTAACCTGTAATGTCCTTGTAACATGACTAATAAAAATTAAAATAAAAAATAACATACAAAAACACGAGTTAACAATTTAACATCTTCTAATCAAATACAAATAAAGTTCATAATTTTTCTCTCCATAATATTTATTAATTATTTCATACAATTATTTAATTCAACAATGATGTATTATATTATTTGACATCGTTTTTAATTCAAAGATAATGAACATTATTAAACAATTTACATCCAGATAAATCTAATTTATTTTAATATTATTTTTTTTATTTTATCAAATCAGTGTAATTTATTATAAATAGACATTATTCGAAAGATTTATATTGAATATGTCATGTAAGAAATCAATATATTACTTATATAAGATGACATTACTTATAAGACTGATAAAAAAACTTGTATTAGTATCTCACCACTTTTTATTTTAATTTATATAATGTAAACGGTGAATAAAATAAATATATTTGTTCTCAATAACTAGTTTATAAAACATCACAAAGCACAGTTTGATTATATTACCATTATAGATATCTTTATCTTTACTGGTCCTCTTTGAACATCAAATATATTTTGATACTAACACATTTCTTTAAATATATTAATTAACACTTACTGATCATATTAATAAAATCAAGTAATTTTGCAATCAATTTAATCCATTCACGTCGTTATTAATAACAAACTAATAATTTTCATAATTTCAATACTAATAAAATATAAAATCCACCTAACTTATAATATTTACTCTCATTCTTAATAGATCGACATTTTATTAAAACAAAACATTCATTTAATCATACAAATAATTAAACAAAGTTAAAAACTTATTATTCCTTCATTTCTTCAGTTGTGGTTTGATGCTCAAAGTATATTGTTCTCCTAGTTTGAGTTGTGTTTTCCTACTTCCTTTGTTGAATTATGATTTATTGCATAGATTGCATGTTCATGTTACGTTTGTTCAATGGTGCAACAAAAGAAAACTACTAAAAGAAAAATGCTAAAAGATTCATATATCACCAAACACAATTACTTTATTGAAAGTCAATATAATATAACTATTGTAAAGTAAAATTCAACATAAATCACAAAGAATTTTTATGCCACATAAATAATCGCTATTCTCTTCAAACTAACAAAATTAACCTTTTAAAAACCAATATAACGCAAATAATCTTTAAAATCATATTTTTAGATCAGTAAACATACATTGTCTAACTTTTCAAAAGAAGTACTCACAACATTAACATAATTCAACATGTCAAAGTTTCTATTTAAATACATTCTCAAACAAATTAATACTAAAACTTCAACACAATGTTAGAAACTTATATTTATTTCGGACCATAGTTCTAAAGAAATAAACATACTTTCAAATTTGTTAGCCACAGTGTAATTTATGTTTTATTTTCATCACATGTAAGAAATCAAAATTATATTTTTAAAAATTACATTTGTAAAATTAAATTCTGAAGTTTAGATAAAGTTTTTCCTACTTAATTATAATTATAGCTTCTTATGCTATAAAAACTGTTTTATATTCTTTAAAACTTTATCAAAAGGATACCAATAACTTTCAAAATTTCATAAATGCATTAACCTATAAATCCCCGTATAAATACCAACCTATTGCAATCAAAGATTTGTTTTTTTCTTTTACTGCTGATCCTCTTATAGAGTACTAAATATTCGCATGCGAAAAACAAAATAAAAGAAACCAAGTTATAAAGGAGTATAAAACTTACTAAAAACAATTTTTTGTTGGTATATGTTTTTATATTTTGTCACTTATTTTATAGTATAATCTGATGAAAAAAAATTACACAGGAGATCAAAAAGTTAAATGAAAAAAACGAATATTTAGAAATATTTTTTTAAGAAAAGAAAACATCCATACAAGTGTAACGATTATACAGTGAAATTCATAGGGGATGGTTTTCAATTTTTAAATTTCAAACTATATTATCGGTATAACAAGTATCTCAAAGTTTACAATTTTAATTTAAATATTTTATTGTTACTTATTTATATACTTGTTGCAGAAATTCCAAACATTTTAACAGGGAAAGTCATGTATATGTTTCCAAAGTTTGATTTTCTGATCATTACCTTTGGATAATATATATAGCATGGGAGAAGGGCCTTTGACTCGACCACACTCAGGTGAAGTGACAAAATAGTACGTGAGGTAGATTTGCACAATTTTCATGCCACTTTTTGTCATCATCTTCTTTTTTTCAACAACGCTACACAATAATTTCTCACAAACATTTATTTGTAAATGATCGAAAAGTTATTATTTGTTTAAATTTATAGACAAAAATACGCTGAAATTAAAAAAAAAAGCGAGCCGAAGAAAGTTACACGAGGCGAATAAAATAACTCAAGCAATATATATATATATAATTCTCTTTCTCATTTACTCTACACATTACATATGTTTATTTTACTTTTAACTATATTTTAAAATAAAAAAGTTGTCATATTACGAATTATTTTTACATGTAACTATTATCAACAAGTTTATTTTTAAATACAGAGAGATACAGCGTCTTTTTTCTAATTGTATGTATAAATTAAATAACTATTTTTACTGGATAAATTTTCAGCTATGACGTTTTTTAAAGGGTTACCTAATCACTTGCTACCCTCGTAAAAATTTGTCAATTAGACAAAAAGAATTTTATATTATAAACTGTTTATCATAGATAAAAAATAAATAATCTAAAATTGAAAAACATAGTTGTATTGTGTTCTTGGTGGTGAGTGGGAATTGCGAAATCGAGGGCTTTTCCTCTCTCTCCAAATACTCTCTAGAGGGTTGCCTGCAAGATTGAGAAAATGGATCGCGGAGCTGTATTGTTGAATTGAGGCTATTAGGTTTTTGCAGTTTACGGGTACGTTTTCGTTGATTTCTGTTCATTGGATTGCGTGCGTTTCAGAATTCCCAGATCTTGTTTTCTGTGTTGGTTATTGTACCTTGTACTCGAGGTTCAGCTTTCAAGGGAGCAGTAGCTTCGAGAATTTTTGTTCTGGATCTCGAGGTTTAGCTCTGACGTTGAGGTTAGGAATTGCGAGAGGTGAAATCTGAGGTTGATTGAGCGTGTTTTTGTGGGATCGAGGGTAATCTGTGAAGGGTTAGGGTTTTTGGTCGATGGCTTCGAATCCTCCATTTCACTTGGAGGATCAGACGGATGAGGATTTCTTTGATAAACTGGTTGAGGATGACATGGAGCCTGTTAATTCAGGCCATGATGAAGGGGGCGATGATTCGGATGAGGCTAAAGCATTTGCCAATCTGGGAATCAGTGATGTTGATGCTACTACTGTATTTGAAAATTCTGATGTTGGTGAGAGTGGGGTTGAAGTCAAAGGGGAATTGGGTACTGTGGAATCCGATGTGAGACTTGAACAGGAGGGGAATTCTGTACCCTCCTCTAGTTCAGTTGGATTTGATAGTGAGGTGGATCCCAGTCATGATGGGGTTGGGGTGAGATCGGAAGATACGTCTGCTTCATCCGTTGGCACAAGTGATAAAGCCGGTAGTTCTGGGGTTAAGGAGGTGGGTTGGAATTCTTTTCATGCTGATTTGAATGGAGGTGATGCGTTTGGTTCGTATTCTGACTTTTTCAGTGAGTTGGGAGACCAGTCTGGTAATTTTCAAGGGAACGTATATGGTAATTCAAGTAGTGAGGTGAAGGCAGGTAATGAAGTTCAAAATGTTGGCTTAAATTCCTCAGGTAATTATGTGCAATATCAGGAGGGTGGAGGTTATGAAGCATCTCTAGAAAGCCACACAAACAGGCAAGGTGATGGTTTAAATGCTTCAGTTAATCATGTACAATATCAAGAGGGTCAAAATTATGCTGCATCTTCAGAAGATCACACAAATGGACAAGATCTCAGTAGTAGCCAGTATTGGGAGGATCTTTATCCTGGCTGGAAATATGACCACAACAGTGGACAATGGTATCAAATTGATGGCTATAGTGCAACAGCCACTACTCAGCAAAGCTCCGAAGGCAATACAGCTGCAGATTGGACTGCTGCTTCTGCTGGAAAAACAGAGGTCTCTTACATGCAGCAAAGTGCTCGATCTATTGCTGGAACTTTAGCTGAAACTGGCACAACGGAAAATGTGTCTAGCTGGAGTCAGGTTTCACAAGCTAACAATGGGTATCCAGAGCATATGGTTTTTGATCCTCAGTATCCTGGTTGGTATTATGACACCATTGCCCAAGAATGGCGTTCGTTGGAAACTTACAATCCAACCGTCCAGCCTTCTGGTCTTGGACAAGAAAATGGGCATGCTTCTACCAGTACTTTCTTTCCCAATGATAATAGTTTGTATGGTGAATATGGCCAAGCTGACAAGTATGTACAGCAGAGCGTTGATAGCCAGGCTGTAGATGGCAGCTGGAGTGGTTCGTATGGCACTAACCATCAGCAGGGTTTCGACATGTACACAACTGGGACTGCTTCAAGAGGGGATAAAATAAGTTCTGGTGGCAACCAACAAATTCATCATTCATATGGTCCAAGTATTTCTGAGAACAAAGATCAACACCATACTTCTAGTTCTTTTGGATCAGTTACATTGTACAATAAAGTAAACCACAATCACGGTTTGGCTAATGGAACTTTTGAACCACGAAGCTTTGGCCCAAGTGGGGACAGTGTTCAACAGTTTAATTATTCTAGCACCCAGTTTGGGGAACAAAATGTTTTTTCAAATGATTTTACTGAAACTAAAAAACCATATAGTTACTCTCCGCAATCAATTCAGGGTGGGCATCAGTTTTCACATGCCCCTCATGCTGAGAGATCATCAGCCGGACGTCCTGCTCATGCTCTGGTAACTTTTGGATTTGGGGGAAAACTCATCGTAATGAAAGATCGTAATCTTTTGAGCTCATCATACGGAAGCCAGGTTAATTCTTGATTCCTCGTTTTAGTTTTGAGGTTATGCATTATCTGGCTTTTGAAAGACTCCGAGGTTGATCAATATTGTTTCCCTTTTATTCTCTACTTTCCTATGAGTAATTTATCAAAATGATTAACTCACTATATTCATTTATATCTGAAGGATTCTGTACAAGGTTCTGTTTCTGTGTTGAACCTGATAGAAGTTGTCACGGGAAGTACGGATTCTATGAGCATCGGAAATGGTACCAGTGATTATTTCCGGGCTCTGAGCCAGCAATCTTTCCCAGGTCCATTGGTTGGCGGGAGTGTTGGAAGTAAGGAACTGTACAAATGGTTGGATGAGAGGATTGCACATTTTGAATCACCTGACTTGGACTATAAGAAAGGTGAAAGATTGAGACTCCTTCTTTCCTTGCTTAAAATAGCTTGTCAACATTATGGAAAGCTACGTTCGCCTTTTGGTACGGACACCCTACTAAAAGTAAGTTACTTCTGTACTTATTCAGTTTCTTTTTCCCCCTTTACGTAAACATTGTCAACTGAATTTGCTATAACTTTTGAAGGATGAAGGACGTTCTGTTGAGAGCTGTACCATTCATGTTTAGGAGATGTTAGAAGTTTCACTATTCTGCATTCTTTCTATCATGATGCAGACGATCATCGTCCTTTATTTCTCTACTTTTGAATCACTTCTGGTTGTAGTGGTTTATGACATTATGATTCGTAATTGCTCTGCCAATGGGTGTGGGGCTCTATCATCTTTTTTTGGCTAAATTCACTGTTGGCTTTCTTATTATTCCCCCAGATAGTCTGTGATTCGCAATCATATTATTGCCTGAATACTATTCCTCATGCAATCAACCACTTACTAATTATGTAACCATTTGGGGTTTGGCTTTGGTACAGGAAAATGATACTCCTGAATCTGCAGTTGCAAAACTTTTTGCTTCTTCCAAGATGAGTGGCACAGAGTTCCCTCAATATGGGACACCAAGCCATTGCTTGCAAAATTTGCCCTCTGAAGGACAAATGAGGGTGTGTATTTGACTCCTGATCCGTTTCCACTCCCAAATTGTTTTGTACCCTTAGCTGATTTTGATTTTGATATAGGCAATGGCTCTTGAGGTTCAAAATCTTCTTGTCTCTGGTAGAAAGAAGGAGGCTTTACAGTGTGCGCAAGAAGGACAATTGTGGGGACCAGCACTTGTTCTTGCCTCACAACTTGGTGATCAGGTCAGATCTCAAATTTTTAGACTGTTCAATACTCTGCTGATATTTCATGCCTGGGCTAGAGAGTGCCTTTGGGGTCTTACAGTCTTGTTCTCATACTTCCTTTGGCTGGGATGAATTTTGTCCGTATTTGTGTTGCAGTTCTATGTTGATACAGTGAAGCAAATGGCGCTTCGCCAGCTGGTTGCAGGGTCACCTTTGCGCACATTATGCCTTCTAATTGCTGGGCAACCAGCTGAAGTATTCTCTACTGATTCCTCACTTAATGGGCATCCTGGTGCTTCTAACATGGCTCAGGTGTCAGCACAGGTAATCCTAATAGAACAAACTAAGAAGTCATGCAAAGTGTATGCAATCCATATGTGTTGTTTCATTGCTTCAATAGTTTCAGAGGTTATCAGTTTCTATTTTATTTGGAACTCAACTTTTTGTTGCTTTGGCATTCAGGTTGGGTCTAATGGTATGCTTGACGATTGGGAGGAGAATCTTGCTGTAATAACTGCAAACAGAACCAAAGGTGATGAACTTGTAATTATTCACCTGGGTGATTGCTTATGGAAGGAAAGAAGTGAGGTACAGTTCTCAATCTTTCATTTTTTTTTTAAGGCTTTTACTGTTTTCCTTTCTGGTTCTCATTTAAGATTCTTATTTTAGATTACTGCTGCGCACATCTGCTATTTAGTTGCTGAAGCGAACTTTGAGTCATACTCAGATAGTGCAAGACTCTGTCTAATAGGGGCAGACCACTGGAAAACTCCTCGAACATATGCTACTCCGGAGGCTATCCAGGTAATTTGAAATGTCTCTAGTTCTTAAGTTGCATCTTCCACAAAATTTGGCTTTTTATTAATGTACATTTTTGAGTCTTTTCCTCACAAAATTGTGTATGCTGTCATTGCCGTGTCCATCTACCAAAAACTCTGTCTTCATCTCAGAGATTTTGGGGTTGACAATTGTTATAGTTCTAGAATTCAGGTAGACTCAGATGAGGCTGTTTCATATGCTGTATTTGTCCAGATGCTTAAGAGATTGAATCTTCCTTTTCTAATTCTTCTTCTTTCTTAGATTTGTTTTGTATTATACTTGTTCCACCTCAGGATCTGATACTTTGTAAAAAGAACATATGATCCAGTATGTTACATGATGTGTTTATTCAATAACTCAAACTAATTTTACTTGATTGGTACTTGGACAGAGGACCGAGTTGTACGAATATTCAAAAGTGCTTGGAAACTCTCAGTTTACTTTGCATTCATTTCAGCCGTATAAGCTTATTTATGCGTATATGCTAGCTGAAGTGGGGAAGGTTTCAGATTCATTGAAGTAAGTTCGTGTAACATTATTTAATTGCTATTATCTTTTATATGATCTCTTATTATTGTTACGTGATTTCAGGTACTGCCAAGCGCTACTGAAATCCTTGAAAACTGGCCGTGCTCCAGAAGTGGAAACGTGGAAACAATTAGCATCATCTCTTGAGGAGAGGATTAGAACTCACCAACAGGTACTCGTCCTTTAAAAACTTCATTTTGTTATAGTGTTGATACTGATCAGTGATCATCTTGTTTATCAATAAATGTTTCAGGGTGGATATGCTGCAAATATGGCTCCTGCAAAATTAGTAGGCAAACTGCTCAACTTTTTTGATAGCACTGCTCATCGAGTTGTTGGAGGTTTGCCGCCACCTGCTCCATCGTCATCTCAAGGAAATTTTCATGGAAGTGAACAAAATTACCAACATATGGCACCGAGAGTATCCTCCAGTCAATCCACAATGGCCGTGTCATCCTTAGTTCCTTCTGCTTCGATGGAACCTATAAGTGAGTGGACAGCTGACAATAATAGAATGGCAAAGCCTAATAGAAGTGTTTCTGAGCCAGATATTGGTAGAACCCCTAGACAGGTGTGTGAATACTGTTGAAGGCGTACTGTTGATTTTCATCTTCCTCTGCATGTTTTCTGTTATTTAGAGTTTTGATCGAGAAGTTCTGGTTGATGTTTTTAAGGAAATGACCTCACCTGATGCACAAGGGAAAGCACAGGCATCAGGGGGTACTTCCCGCTTTTCCCGCTTTGGCTTTGGCTCACAACTTTTGCAAAAGACAGTTGGGCTAGTCTTGAAACCTCGCCCTGGTCGGCAGGTGTGATTAGTTGTTTTATTTTCTTTTTTATTGCAACAGTACTTTGACGTGACTTCTCTAATGGTTCTTATTTTAATCTATATGTAGGCTAAATTGGGTGAGAAAAACAAGTTCTATTATGATGAGAAGCTGAAGAGATGGGTGGAGGAAGGTGCGGAACTTCCAGCTGAAGAAGCTGCACTGCCTCCACCACCACCAACAACTGCTGCTTTCCAGAATGGGTCAACTGAATACAACTTGAAATCTGCATTGAAGACGGAAAGTTCTCCTCCTTTGGAGGGATCACACACAAGAACATCTAGCCCTGAACTTAGTCCAGGGATGCCACCAATACCACCCAGCGCAAATCAATTCTCTGCCCGAGGTCGCTTGGGTGTTCGGTCAAGGTAATATTTTTTTGTCTATATTATTTATATTTATAATTACGAGTAGGGCTTGTTGTGTTATGTTAGGAATCCAAATATGAGTTTAGGTTCCACATTCATATTGAATAGAAATGAAAAACTGAGTAATATATAAAGAGGAAGACCCACAAAAAGGTTTTGGTTTGGAGGTGGTATCAATTCTTTATATGTGTTTGGTTCATGTCTTATTGTTGTTGAATCTCTCTGGTGAATAATATTCCCTTTCGAGAGACCTAATAGTAATATCAGAGCCGATGATTCGTCTTAGTGATAAACTCAAACGAGTTTAGTGTGGTCCCTTATTGAAATTCTTGCTTACGAAGGTTTGAAGCAAGTATGTCCTGTAATGATAAATGAGAGTGCAAGTAAGGATCACTAATGAGATACTCGTGGTTAGAAAGGCTTCTCCTTGAGAGGAGTATAGTAATCTGGAAGGGACTCACACTAAGAAAGTAAAAATGAAAAAATTGAATAACGTATAAAGAAGAAGACTCGTACAGTGTATATTGAAGTGGTCTCAATCTTTTGTATCTCATGTCTTATTGTTGTTGAATATTTCGGATAGACCCAACATGCTCGCTCCTAAGCAGTGTAATGTCAAATTCTCATTCCATTGGTTCCCTCTTTGATTACAGAATTTGAATTGAGGAAGAATTCTTCCTATCCTTTTGCGGCTAGTTCATTTCCAGAAACACCAAATTTTCTTGTTCATTGAAAAAATTTGAAAGGCATAATATTGATGAAGATGTTTAATGGGCTATTCAGGTATGTTGACACCTTCAACCAAGGTGGGGGAAACTCTGCAAACCTGTTTCAATCCCCTTCTGTTCCATCTGTTAAACCGGCTCTTGCTGCCAATGCGAAGTTTTTCGTTCCTAGTCCTGCACCATCGTCAAATGAGCAGGCAATGGAAGCGATAGCAGAAAGCAATCAAGAAGAAAGTGCACCAAATGTAGATCTTTCAACGTCTGCTACAAATGAGTGGTCATACCAAGGCCCCCAACATGTATCGTCAACGGCCATGCAAAGGTTTCCCAGCTTGGGTAACATCCCAAAACAGGAAGCGACAGAAGGAAGTAACTCTCATTTTGGTCATTCACGCCGAGCAGCTTCATGGAGTGGGAGTCTCAATGATTCATATAGCCCTCCAAATAGGAGCAATATTAGGCCTTTGGAACCGTCAAGATTTATGCCCGATGAATCTTCAATGCACACACCTGCGAAAAGTAGCAGTTATGGAGAAGATCTTCACGAGGTTGAACTTTGAGCAGATGCTCAAGCTGTAAATATAATTTTTGTTTTTGATCATCAGAATAGTTGGGACTTCCCTGCTTCTCTGGATGAACGGAACAATGGCACACATCAGGTGGGGTTCACAGAAACAGATCAGACAATATCAACAGATATGTACCCTGTCTGTCCTCTTTTCAGTAATTTTTTATGTCCCCAACTCCCAACCTGGTGATGTATGATTAAATGTGGTCGACTGGAGTGTAGAGTAGGTTTTCTTTTCTTTTGTTTTAAATGCCACGGGAGTTGGCAGTGGACACCGTCTGAGGATTATGGAACTGGTGTGGTACAACAATGGATAGGACCACCTGCTTAGGTGAGTAGTACAACTCATTTGTTCATTTTATTAAACAAGGAAACGCCTCACGAGGAAAGATGACCTCAACAGATCAAGCATAAAAGAATAGTATATGGAATTGTGAAATATAATTTTGTTCTATTGTATTTCTTTCTATCATCAGTTATTAAATGATATTAATTTAATAATTCAAGGTCTTCAAGCCTCGTAGAAATGCTTTCAGTAGTTCAATTTTGTATATGACGAGATGACGGGAGAGAGGGGTGTGCTCGCTGGCTATTATTTTTCAAAGTTCAAACATCGGTGAAAAAAAAATTCCAGAAAATTAAATCTACTTTCCCATTGAACTTATTTAATTCATTATAGATCCAAATAATTTGGATTAGATGTAAATTTAAATTCATATTTTTTTTTATAAAGGTTAGTGTTGATTTCTATAAATTCAAATTCAGATAATTGGATTGAAATTTAAATCTATGTTTTTAGAAGAAAATAATTTGGATATTTATAAATCGATTTAATACTGATTTTAAAATCATATTTTTTGAATTGATTGTTTTCTAAAGTAAATTCAAATAAATAATAAAATTGTTTATTCAACAATTATATTTGTTTAACATTATTATTAAAAGTTATAACAAATAATGACATGATAAAATTAAAAGCTAATTATATTTAGTGTGAAATATTTTTTTGTATAAAACTCATGTATCGATAAATAAAAATAATCTGTTTAAATAAATATTAATTTAAGGTATGAAAGACTGTGATTTGACGTAATTTAATTTTTAATAGTTAGCAGCATGTAGATAAAGAAAAATAAATACCAGTAAAGGTAAATTATACTCGTATATACATACATGCATATTATTGAAGTAGTATACTCATTTTTACATAAAATCACATGTTGCAATTGTTTGATTTAGTGCCACAATAAGATAATGCTAAAATAAAAATATTTATATTTATATTTTAGATTTTCTTTTTCCAAATCTTAATAAGTTAATAAGTGTATAACACTGTTTTTCAGAAGAAAATGTACACAAATTATTAGTCATATCTAACTAAAATACACCTTATTTTTATATATAGTTTTGTATTCTTTATTAAAGTATAGTAATTGATATCTCTTTATCTTCATGTTTTAACATTAAAATTTTAAGTATTATACACTCACATCCAAGATGTACAAAATACTTAGTTTTAGCAGGAAGATGTACCAACTATAAAAAGCTAATTTGTTTTTCAGATTGTTAATTGATTACACATTTTATGAAGAAAATAAAAGTTTCCAACAAACTTTTATTTTAAAAAATATTCTTATAAAATATATATTATAAATATTTAATTTTAGAATATGTGAATTGAGATTTAAAGTATAATCCAATTATTTGGATTTTTATTCAATAAATTCTCAAATTATCTTTAAAAAAATGAATTTGAATTTAATTTCAATCTAATCATTCTCTTTCTTTCTTTTTCCACCAAATAAAGTATTAGATTACTCTTTAGGTACTTACCTTTCAACACCATTAAACTCTCAATAAATATATCATTTATTCATTCTTGTTAGGAAGTGACATATGCATTCAAATTCAATTCCATGATGCATACCAAACAGTGTACCTAGCTTTATAAAAAGCATGTACAAGATATCAATAATCCAATCTAATTATTTAGATTTGGATAAAATTAATCTAATCTAATTTATTTTAAAATATGAATTTAGATTTACATTGGATTTGAATTCATCCTATCCATGCTACCACTAGTTTAAAATAATCCATTATACGTATCATTTCCATGAATTTATACAATAAAAACAAAAATAAATTTAGGGTTTATTTGAATAAACTTTTCTATAAGTAATTTTTTGAGAAAAATTAAAATTAAAATATTGATAAATTAAAGCTAGTTTATATAAAAATGAATTTGTAAAGTTCTTGAATATTTCTTAAAAACTATATTTTAAATTTATATAAGTTAATTTTAACTTATAGATACATTCACTTTATTTTATTTTTGTTATTTTAATTTTTTAGAAATATTTATGCAGAAATTTACTCAAACAAGCGCTACAATTAAACACGTATAAGGACTAAACAAATTAAAATAATATGTATAAGGACTAAAGTAATTTAACTTTTTAGTATATAGACTAAAAAGGAAAAGGTTATGCAACAAGGTTTAGATGTAGTTTGATATGTGATCTTTTATATTGTTCTTTGATCCTAGTTGGAGTTCTACTGGATTAATTTATGTCAAGTAATCTTTAAACATTTTAATTGTGCACATGTTAGGTAGAATTGAATTCTAATTGAAGAAAAAAAAACTAATTTTCTTAGAGACTGCATCTAAGTTTTGTTTTCAATTAATTCAGTAGGCCCAAGCTGTCTATTATGTGAATGTACTGATGCATTTTCTGTTAGGACTTAAAGCACAATATGGCATGTGTTCTATTCAGAAAATTTCTTGAGTTGTTAAGGAATCTACAAAAAGGGAATAAATGAATTTCTTTATTGACAAAAACAAATAAATGAATGAATGTGAAAAGTAATTTTTGAATATAAGGAACTAAGCATCAGATGGTGCGATCCAGTGTCTGCCATTGACGAAACTCTTCCTGATAAATGGATGGGCCGTCTCAAAATCCAAGTCTCTGGTCAGTGAGACCCCTCGCACAGCCTCAGCTCCTGGTCCCCAACACTTGTACACTCCGAAGAACACAGTCCTATAATCGTAGTACAATAATCTTTTATTTTTCTTCAACAAAAAATGTTTTGTTTCTTTACTCTCTCAACAAATATACGGGTTTCTCTCCAAGAAAATCTCAACCGAAAAGATGCTCTTCGCAAACCTTTTCTATGTATCTCTCTCAAAGTTGACGTATGAAAAAAAAAAAAGAAAAAAGTTGGTGAGATTAGAAGAGTTACTTGTTCTTATTGTCGGCATGGTCCCAATCATCCCAACCACCATGTGCAACAATGTCATCGAAATATGTGTAGGAGTAGACGATTCTCGAATACTGTCCCATTGCTCGTCCCACGTACAATGGACCTGTTCCTGTCACCCTGCATCCTACGAATGCAAACCCTGTCTTCTCCTCTTCCTCCTTCCTGTCCTGGGCCGCTATCGACCCAAACCTCGTTGCTATTGAGTGTAGCCAGCAGTCCTGATACATCAACGGCCCATTTATGTCAGCCCAGCCCAATACCCTGTTACGTCTATTCACTTTCCCAAAACACTTTAATATTTTTATATAATTTGCAGTACTAACTATATCATGTGGTCCAATCCAACGTCCACTTTTTGGATTTCTCGTGCTGAAACCTAAGTTGGCTGTCACAAAGGTTTAATGGACAGAAAAGCTTGTTTCCTTTTTCTAGCCCAACTAATCCCTAAGCCAACCACTGATATAAAACTATATAATCAACTTTACAACAGAGTATCAGTGTTCTTTTCCATGTCAATACTCCATAACATAAAAGAACTTTGCTAACAAATATTAGGAACGACGAATAGAGTACCTTGTACATGGACCTGCCATTGCCGAAAATGAAATCGATGGATCCCTCAATGTAGCATTCCTTGAAGTAATGTCGCCCAGCATCGTCGCAGAGGGTGTCCTGTGCGCCGTAGAAGCCGCAGCCGGAGAAGTATGCCTTGTCGCCGGATATGCGAAACGCCACCGCTTGCCATCCCTGCATCCCCGGCAGTGGTGCAGGTGCTGTGTTCTGCATGCAATGTCCAAAGGTTTTTATATTTTCTCTGTTTTTCCATTTTTTCCACCTTCCACCCACTCTGCCTAAAAATCCAGGGTATATATAGTATTTTTTTTTTTCTAAAAATTGTAGATGTGATGACTATGTGAGGAAAAATATATGCAATAAATATTAAAAAACTAAAGTGTAAAAATCTGGCTCTTTAACTAAACAAAGTTGACTCCTGACAGCATACATAGGACTTTGGGTTATAAAAGACAAGTGTTTGAACTTTATTATGGGTAATTGAAATCAGGAAAGTATAAAATTTAAAATATTTTTCTTTCATTAAGAATGTGTTTGTCCAAACGCGAAAGAGCACAGACAAAAAGAAATCAACGGAAAAATTGAAAAACAAAAAATAAATTATTAAAAACATAAAAAAAATAAACGTTTTTATTGTATTAACTTTTTCTCACTAAAATAAAGATTCATAAAAAAATAATATACAATTTTAAATATTAAGAGTTGTTTTTACATGAAAATTAAACAAAAACATATATACATTTGATTATATATATATAAGTTATGTTTTAATATATTTATATAAAATGTTTATAATTTATTTTATGAAAATATATTAATTTATTATTTTAAATATAATTTTTTCTTAATTTTTTATATTAATTTTTTATTTTAAAGTTTATTTTAATTTTAATTTTAAAAATATTTCTTATATTAAATTATTTTTCACATCAATTAAATCATTCATATATTTTAATTTTTTCACCTTCTTTCAATTAAAACAATTTCACTTTTTAGTCTTAATTGCAGGTAAGTTCACCAACAGAGAAATGAAGAATATAGTACAGAGAATAAAAAAGTGTAAAAAAAAACTACCCATAAAGGGTAAGCTAAAATGGCTAAACAGACTAGTAGTAAACAACAATTAAATTTGAGGAAAAATAATTGAATGTTGTTATCTGATTACAAATGTTAAAGATTGATGAGGCTACCAAGTTAGAAGTTAAAACATTCAGTGCAATACTTGCATTGAAGATACCTTGAAGCTGATGTTTCTGGCAGAAAAATAGCTTGCAAAAACAGTAACAGAAGCGGTTCTGTAAGTACGCAGTTGCTGTCCACTGGGACCAGGGTCACTGGCTCGATCATGCCATTCTATCACCGTCACTTCTTTACCAGCGCCCTGAAACGTTATGTACGGCTTAGTCACGGGCACCACCACCTTTTCTCTACACCATAACCAAAACAAAAAACCATCAAATAAAACAACTAATGCCAACTATCAAACATCTAAAGTACTGATTATTATGACGCTATAATTACTTATAATGAATGAACTCTGTTTAATATATACTTGTAGCATCCGGTATTGATTTGGATGAGGATATTCCTTCTGTTGTTGTCTGGGACGGCATTGACGGCGTCTTGAACGGACCGGTAGTGGCCACTGCCGTTAATGTCAACCGTGATTTTACGGTGACCGATGGGTCCGACCCACTGGTGGTTCTTGGAGAAGTTGGCGGAAGAGAATGTCTTAAAGGTGCGATCGTGGTGTGTTGTAGACGTCACTGTTGTTGCATGGAATATACAGGTGAAAACCACGAGCAGTACTTGCAGTGACACTAAAAGAGAAGCCATTAGATAGCAGATTGTGGCATCAAAGGAGAAGAGAAACAGAATGTTGAAGAAACAGCACAGACTAGTGTTTTTATATTTGTATGGGAACTCTTGAGATATTGTTGGAACATGCAATTTGGAAGCAAAAAGCAAGAGAAAAAAAGGGAGGCACTTGCTATATTTTATACGGAGAGAGGGTATTTGGGTGTATTGTGACTACGGGTTACAAGTTTTTTTTTTTTTTTTTTTTTATATTATATATGTTTTTGAAGAAGAATAAGGAAGAGAGGATTGTCTTTCCAACGGTCATTTTTACTGGGTGGACCTGCTTTTGGAAATTTGATTGGTTGACATTGCGGTGATGCACACAAAATGTTGTGCTCTAAAACTAGTGAGTCATCACCCTTTTGTCTTGGTATCTCTAAGTAAGGTACCACCTAGGTTCTAGCATGTCTCTTATGTCCAATAATTGATCATGATTAATAGTAATCAAATCTAAGTATAGGGCACACTATTGGATGTTAGTAAAGGGAAAAGATTATTTGAAGTGGTTTCTGTTTTTGATTGAAATTAGCATTGCCTAGTCACTTCTCATTGTATGATGTTATTCCTTCCTTCTTTTAATGTTCTGCTAAACTCATTCAATTGTCTTTTATTACCATTAAAGTTTCAAAAAGTCAATGGTGGGATACAGTTGCATGCACTGAAGATGCTACAAAAGCGTGTGTGATATAATTGCAACAAAGCTAACTTCCATCTTATTTATTCAATTCATTGATTACGGATATATGTGATAAAATGCACATAATAAACAATTCTCCTCCTAATAAGATGGCCTGTTTGGCATATTTTTATGGTGGATACACTGGGATCTATTCATAGGATCCATTTGTTCCTTTCAATTACTAATTTTCTCAATAGACTGTGTCTTATCTTTTCTGTCCATGCCACTGATTCACGACCATGAATACCATTTACGTAGTGTTAATCTGAAACGGTCGTTTTGGTGGGGATGATGATAGTAATGTTATGATGACACAAGATGGTCCAGGCATGGATTAAATAATATTTTTTTTGTCACTTTTGGTTAATTCTGGTTGCAGACAAGCGGGCCCCACCAGAGCCCACCATATTTTTGAACGTTGGGGCCCCAACCCAGTCTTCTCTCATTCCAATTTATGTCACTCTCAACACCAGAGAGGGGAATGAGACAATATTTTTCCAAACTTGAAAAAAGTGGTCCATAATGATTCTAGGGTGAAAAAAAAGATGATTATGATGTTTTGAGAACAGATTTGTACTCTTACTTTATATTTATTATCTTTTTCATATAAATAAGATTTCAGTCTTTTAGTAATCACATTATTCTTAAAATGGATTATTGTGTGGTTAATGGATGTAAAAGAATACTTTCTAAAGAAAAATCCATTCTGAATGAAGTTTTGGGAAAGGGAAACCACAGTGGTCTCCTGATTCTCAAGTTCTACAGAGACTTTAATACAGTAATGATTTGCATTTTTATGGAACTAACTGGAATATATATATATATATATATATATATATATATATATATATATATATATATAT
>Ga0209700_102812_pt1 | contig 34664 bp, 15 predicted proteins | sample SiratroredBW_FD_187528 | JGI IMG/M metagenome (GOLD analysis project Ga0209700, IMG submission 187528) | Root nodule microbial communities of legume samples collected from California, USA - Siratro red BW (SPAdes) (version 2) | ecosystem: Host-associated > Plants > Roots > Nodule | place: USA...
AAAAAAAAAAAAACACATATATATATATATATATATATATATATATATATATATATATATATATATATATATATATATATATATAAAATATTTATTTCTTTTATAAATAGCTTTACAATATAAATAAATAAAGTACATATACATAAAGTTTTAATTATATAAAAAAACACAAAAACTTTCACCACATAAAACTTCATTTAATTAAGCAATAATATAATTATATACATTTATTTAAAAATTATTCATCAAATTCTAAAAAATATATCTATATCTAATACATTCAAATATGTATTAATATTACTTGGATGAGGTGTTCTAACTTGAATAATATTATTTAAGAAGGAGAAATAATTAGTTTAATCTCTTTCACATTTAAATAGTGTTAGGTCAAAATTCAATAAATTCTTTTATAAATGTATTAAGTTAGAACTTAAATATGCTTAAGTTCATGCTAACATCTTTTATTGTTGGATTCAAAGTTTTGTAAGAAGGAAAACCTTTTTTCTTTGTTTCTTCTCTATTATTCTGACAACACCATTCTCAAGATATAAATTTTAATGATTGGTGTGTTATTTCAAAATCATTCTTAATACCTGCTTTGTCAACTTATTTAATTTAGGTGTTCCCTCATTATTAATATATATCATGTGATGAAAGCTTGTATTTTGTGTTTAAGGTTTCTTTTCGGGTCTTCTTCTGAGACTTTAACAAATATCTTATAAACTCTTGTGTATGTCTTGTTTTGAGACTTTATCTGATCATAATATGCATCTAACGCTGTGTCTAGTCTTTAAAGTCTTTATCTAAACTATTTCAATAAATTGTCTTGTATTGAATTAGACTTCGTATAATATTTGTTTCACACTTACAAATTGTCAAGGCATATCAAAACATGTTATTTTATTATTATCAAAATATTGAAATCTTATAGATATGACATTTAGATTAAGACTTTTCTTTTATCATAAAATCTTGTATATATAATAAGTTGTATATTGTGATGTTGTAATATTTAATGGCTACGTCTTAAGGTAGTTATATATCAATAAGTCGTAGCACATTAAAACAAAACCAAATTTTATTCCAATATATCTTGGTTCTTAGTTTTTTGGTTGTTTTTATTGTGATAAAATCTTCATGTAACTACAATTTAATTCCAAAAAACATGTAAAATTCGCAATTATGTTGAGAGAACACAAACAATTGTGTTTGGAGTAAAAACTAGAATCAAAGTTACGAATTATCTTATGAGATATCTCCTTAGGTTTTGAGTTAAAATTTGAATAATGAATTATGTTATCCTAAATTACAAATTATTATATCATATAACTCAAATCACTATAAAGTTTTTACTATTTTCTTCTCTTTTTTTAATTCAAATAATTTAACTTTCAACTCTATTTAATGTTTTTTCCTTTTTGTTACTCTTTTATTAACAAAGGTTCAAATAAAAAAGTCTAGAAATACTCTAATTTGCTCTCTACAAACTCACATATTACATTTGAAATATAACCTTTCTCCCTCATATAAGCAAACAAAACAAGAAATTAAAACTTAAAATTAAAAAAAAGAAAGAAAATTTATTTAAATAAAAATTCTAATAAAGTAAGATTAGTATAAACTTCGTTGTGTTCTATATGATAACTTTTAAAGGAGAAAAAAAATGTTGTTATAGAAAAGTTAAATTAAGTTTGGATAAATGAAATCTCTTAAAAAATCAGAAAATATTTTTATTATATATATAATAAAATATTCATTCTTCACTTGTGTTATATTTTATTATCTATAATTTCAAAAAGAGTCTTTACTATTAAGTGGTTTAATGGATTCTTAAAAGTGTTTTCTACATGTAGGGAATTTTACTTAGAAGAATAAAATGTTCCGCTATTTTGTAAATATTCAACAATTTCTTAAAATGAAAATCACTATTAGTAACATTTTCATAAAAAACTAACTTGAGTGATTAATTTTTTCAAAAAACTAATTGATCAGTACTTATTTTACGGTCTATTGCTAATAAACTAATTTTATTTGCATATTTACAAACGCATCAACAAATGTCAATTTAGTTTGATAAAATTGAGTTGATATCTGATAAAAATGTGAGTTTAAATTCTGTTGTGGATATAAATTTTTATCAGTGATAAGGTATGATAAGTGTTCATTAAGCATTTAAGCCTATCATGGTGGAACCAAACTCATCGTAAAGTTATTAAAAGATAAAAAGTAGGGTAAATATATTGGTATGTATTGAATGTGTATGAAGTTGTAGTCTAAGGTGGTTTAGAGTTATTGTGGATGTTAACAACTGTAATATAAACAATCTAGGGAAAAGTGATGACTCATTGGAAGGAGGAAATGTTCTATCCATCTGCATGTGATAATGTACTCATGCATGCTTCAAAAAGTGAAGAATATGTTTCAGCTTTTCTTTGTTTTAATTTACATGCATTGGCCCAATGAAGTTGCAAAAGCAAAAGAAGAAAAAGCCGCAGAGATAGAAGGCGAAATTTGCGCTCCAAATGTGAAACATTTTGCCAAATCACTTCAAAAAGCATCTGCTGCTACTGCATGCAGTTGCAGAAGGGAATCAAAATCTCTGTTTTTGTCCTTTCAATGGCTTTATCTTATTGGAAAATGGCCAAATAACACGTTTTAGCGTAAGAACATTCTACTTACGTAAAAAGATAGCTTCAAAATAGGTCTTCTGTATCACTTTAATACTCTCAGACCAATGTAATTATTACTAACTTCATGTCTGATTTATTTACCTACTATAATTTAAGTCTGAGACCATATAATTTTACTATATATATCTAAATAGGTAAGGTCTAACACACATTTTTAAATCTTAGTTTTACATTTTTAATTAAAAGGACTTTCTAAAGAGTAAATTTAGTCTTTTTCGAAGAACAGGTTTAGACATTTGGATAGGCTCTCACCATATATTACATGACCTATTTCCACTCATAAAATAAGATAAAGTTCTCCATTTAATTAATTTCCAATTTTTCCTTAACAATCTTTTAACACAATTTTTTTATTAAGAAGTTATTAGAAATTATAAAAATATAAAATCATAAAATAAAATGTGAGTCTATATTTTGTTTAATAAGTTTGAACATTACAGAAGAAAACATGTTTAGAAGAGTGGGTTATTAATATTTGTTGCAGTAGTGGTACCTGTGACCAACATGTGTCACTGTAACTTTAGTTCTTTTTATGGTACACCATAACTTTAGTTGATGCCACCACATGTCCAGAAAAAGAGTGATCATATAGCTTGCACTATACTATAATTTATATCGAATTCATGATTTTTTTTTCATATATATTTTATGTAAATTTACAAAAACATAAAAAGAAATTAGTAAAAAACCATTTTTTAATATTTTTTATGAAAGAATTCGCAATAAAAATATCACAACGAAAAAATTTAGTAATCTACAGACAAGAAGAATGAGATTCTAGAAATATATTTAACATATTTTTTATTATTTAAAATTGAATAAAAATCATGAAATTTTGCAGATTCTATCATATCTCCTTTTAATTTCTAATAAGTTTTAGTAATAATAGTAAAGACTGTGCTAAAAAAGTAATTAAAGCTTGTAAGTTAGTAATTAAAGCTTGTAAGTTTTTTCTTCCAAATGATACATTTTGAATAAATGTTAAGTAGAGACTATCAAATAATATTCCATATCAGTGATTTGTTGGTACTCCTAAATCAGTGTCAGATCTTAAAACCTATGGTTAATTTTGGCTTAGATTTGCAACTTAGCACTGTTAAGTCTAATTGTTGAGAGTAGTTCAGAAAGGACCAGATTAGCATGGAGATTCAGGAGACAATAAAATTTATAGTTGGCCAAAATCTGTAACCAGTCTAGTATATTTATAACATGTCATTGAGGACATCACACTTTTTTTTTTCTGTCAGAAAGAGCTTTAAATTATAATTTTCCCTCGTCAATTTTCAAAAATTGTTTTTGATAAATTACAAAAATACTATTTAGTTTATCTTAATGTAAATAATTTTTACAGAAATTTTGTTCACACTAGTTTTCAATATAATGTACAATTTATTATGAATTTCTACTGTTCATTGAAATAAAATAAAATAAAATATAATGCATAGTTATCGGGAAATATAATTTATAAAGTATAGAGATAGTGTAATTCAATCTCTCACAAAAAGAAAAGAATGTAAATTAATATATAATTTGGTACGCATGACTTTGCTACTTTTACAATAAATTGGATGTGCAAAATTACATTGTAAAGAGAAGAATCTACACCTAAATTTATATTTATCATTTATAGCACTAAAAATACATTAAAAAAAGGGAAAAAAAAAGACATACAAACAAATTAAAAATTAAAGGGATAATAAAAACTCGTTTGTATGACAAATTTGTAAAATAAAAAAATAAAATTGTTACAAATAGTTATGAGCAAAACTTTTTAGCTGATTATAAAGTTATGCATGAAACAATCATTACTTATGGGTAAAACATTTAACTTGATTATCTAAACTTAGATGAAAGACTTTAGAAAATAAAATGGACGATTTTGGCATGTTTATAACACAAAATAATTACTTAAAGTTTAGAAAATGTATGTAGACGAAGAGGTCTGACTATAATTTTTTTCTAATTTGGTGATTATTGGTTACGAGATTATTAAATTTGTAGATAGAGGAAAAAGGAAGAATATTTTGTTAATTTGGTGTTTAGTGATTAGGATTTTCCGCACTGTTATGTGTCACAAATAAGTCTATTATAAAATAACAATTTTATAGCGTCCAACGTAAATTCCAAATTAGTGACAAGTTCATCAGCCACATAATAAATCTAAATAAACCATATCATATCAAATTATAGAATAAACCAAACTTAATTTAATAAATAATTATAATAATAGATTACAGGTTTTAGATAATCTATTAAACACGCTTTAGTAATAAATAAAAAATTGATTTAGTCAATTATTTAATTAAAAAATAAATCTTCCTTTACATATCTACAAAGGATAATCAATTAATATGAATAATAATCTAGTTAAAAACTATTTTAATTAATGACCTCCGAAATCTATAAATAGAACATTTAATTTTATATTTGATATACAAGTTTTGAAAACATAATATTTCATGTAATCAAAATGTTTTCATTAATTTTCATATACTCATCTGTGTATTTTAAATACTTCGAAAAGGTTGTGATCAAATGCTGATTTTGTGAATTACTTCTAATGTATGGTAATATTTATTACTTTATAATTTGTTTTGGTTTTGAATTAGTTATTCAAGTTTATAATCTAGATGATTAAAAGTTATAGATAAAATATATAGACCCTCACAGAATGGTAGATAAAAATCTCAAAATCAATTTATATTCTTGGTTTAAATAAGTTATTCTCTTTTCATAACTCGTAATACTATTTATAAAAGGTTTTCATTGTTTGATATTTTTAATTATTTTAATGAATATTTTTATATTGACAATTTTAATTGTTTGAGACTTAACATAATAAATTATTATGAAACTTTTAATTATTAAGTAAATCAAAAACTTAATATTATAATTAATAATTTTTAAAATTTTATGTGGATGAAAATTTTAAGTATTAAGCAAGTTTAAAATTTAGCATGACAGTCATAATTTTTAAAATTATTATGTGGATGAAAATTTTAATTATAAAATCCAGATGATAATCAATAATTTTTAAAATTATTACGTGCATAAAAATTTTAACTATAAAGTGAATCCGAGATTTATATAATAATTATAATAATTTCAAAATTACTATATAAATAAAAATTTTAATTATCAGATATATGTTTAAAATTCAATATGATAATTAATAATTTTCAAAATATATACAAATAAAATTTTAATTTTCATGTATGTTTAATATTTCACGTGATATTTTTTTTAATTATTATAATGTTGAATGAAAATAAAAATCCAACTCCAAACCTGTCAAAGATTTATTTATTTAAAAAAAAAACTTAAGAAAAAGCAAACATGATATTTACCCGAAATATTTAATAAATATATATGGCATGAGTTTAATTAACATTAAATAACTACTGACATGTCAAATTCATTAGTATAGCAAACATTAAAAGCAAATCAATGATACTGAATAACAAAGAAAGGAGTTTGGGATTATTCAATTGATTTGAGAGAAGCTGCAAAGGGGAAGCAAAAATATCCCCACAAAGCCTTTGGAAGGTTCCACACTTTCTATTTATTACATTTCTTAGCAGACCTCAACCATGGATGACTCAATGTTACCAGAGTTAAAAAAGTAGGGTAAAAATACTATAGTGGGTTGGGCCCTAGATGAAGAGGATTTTATTTATTTATTTCCTATTTTTTTAAATGGAAAATTTTCAAAACTTTTATTATTTCATGCACTATATATATATATTTAAAAATTTCTGAATTTTAAATTTAAAATAAGAGAAATTAACATATTTTTATAAATTTTAAATCTTTGTAAAAACCTTTTTATATTATCAGAAGATTTTTTTTTTCTATTTTTCAATCTTATCTCTTTTTATTACTTTTTAATATTTTAAAATTTCTTACTTTTTTGTATTTTTAAATTAAAAATAATTTATTTAATCAATTATTTTTAAAATAAATTTTAAATTGTTCAAACAAAATGTGTTGACGGTTTTAACAAAGGAGTATTTTATAATATTCAAATTATGAAGGAATCTTAACTTTTGATGAATGGAGTATCCAACATCTTTTAATTATTTGGTTGAATTTTAGATATACTTTGAAATTGTTATAAGTGTTTTAAATAGATGTTTCTAACTTTCCTTAAAATTATAGGTTTAACAATAATATATTTAGAATAATTATACTTTGTTAATTATTGACGTTTTAAGGTACTCATACTTTGTTAATTATTGAATTTTTATCATGTAGATGTGTTGACCGAAGTTAAAGAAAGAGAAATGTTTTATTGTAAGAATAAACAAACTCATTCTTTTTGAGTTACTTTCTTTTGAGTTTTTGTTAGTCTAAAATTGAAATTTAACAAAAGAATTTTTTTCTTATTCTTTTGTATATAATATCTTATAAGTGTGGTACCATCTTCCGTTTCCAATCATTTTCTTTCTTTTCCATAATCATATAATTATGATTTTTTCACTATAGAATTAAACTTTGATTGTTTGTAGAATTCAATTAACATGTTAATTTTAAATAAGTATGATTGGTGTTAAGTTGTAATTTTTTTTTTATGATTATTTGTTGTATCCAAACTTTGGTCATATTTATTTGATTCAAAATTTGTTTTATTATCTAAGAAGTTTACAACTAAAAAAAATTGAATTAGTATTGATTCTTTTAATCAAGAAAAAATATACTTTGATAACTACATACTAAATGACGTGTAACAGATGATATATGTGACAAAAGATAAATATGTAAATTTAAAATTTAAAAATAGTGAGAATATAATAAAGTTGATAGAGAAATTTAAATTTTGAAATGATGAATAAAATGAGTGGGATTATGAAATATTATAATTGTTATGGTAACAGTTGCAATTATTAATTAATTTAAAATTAAGATGAAAAATAATATAAAAACAATAAATTATTTTATTTTTACAATAAATTTAAATTGGATAAAAATTATAAAATTTCTATTTGAATTAAAGTTTACATTTTTAATTTGTAAAAAAATATCTAAATAATCAATAGTAAAAATAAAATAAAATTGTTTAGATATTTTTATAAATAAATATTAATTAAATAGTTTAATATTAAAAAAATAGAAATAATATTATTATTATTAATAAAGTAAATATTTATGCAATACTTACTTAATATAAAAATATCTTTATATTTTTGGTATATATTTTTTAAAGTTTCATATATATATATATATATAATATTTAATTATTATATTGTTTCTCTAAAAAAAAATAAAAATGAAAATGTACATTCTATGCTAATTTTAATCAACTCTCTGTCTCTCTTAGACTCAAACAAAATAAAAAATCATCTTTTTACGTCATTATTATCAAGAGATTGTATGCCACATAGTTAAAGTATATCTCAAAGACTAACCCCTAAATAACAAATTGTAATCAAGTGATCAATATGTCATTTAAGTGAGAACAAGACTAAACTAATTCTTTCTCTTCTTAAAAGACTTTGTTCAAATAATATGACCTCATTAAAGTGATGGATCTCATTCTAAACATGTTAATGCATGTTTTAATATATGTATATGATAACATTAGTAATGGTATATCTTTTTCGATTTATTCTCTCTCTTTTATTTCTAAAATCATAATATACATTATAAGTTATATAAATAAAAATAATATTTTTGTTTAAATATATTTATTTATTATGAATTTTAGATGTCATATTAATATAACTTATATATTAAAAATTATTTATTGTATAAAAACAAGTAATTATCTTATAAAAAGCACATGTTAAAATAGTATCTATTAGCTCTAATGTAAACTCAATGCATGGTATTAGTGGACCAAGAAGTTAGATTAGAAGATATAATCAGAATACTGGACCAAAAAGTTAGATTACAAGATATATTCAGCTTTAGTGGACCAATAAGTTAGGATATGGTCATATTTGTTGCAAGTTACATTAAGGTGTTCTGGTAGAGTAATAAATCTAAATTAAAAAAGATTAATAATAAAACAAAGAATGAATGCCAATTCCACGTGAATAAGAGAGCTATAGCTATCCCAATTTTGATACTAATGCTGGAACATGTTATTTGTCATTTTCAAGTTCAGAAAATAATGTTTTTTAATGAGAAAAAAAAATCACTTATGACGTACAAATACAAAAAAAAAATATAACATAAAACTTACAATTTCTAACCTCCCAAAATGATGCACTTTAAAAAGATTGAATTAACGAAAATTGTAATAAATGACAGATTTGTTGTTATTTCTTAAGAAAAATTGATGTTATTTTATTTGTAAAAATTTACCAAGACATGAGAAAATGAAAAGTTAGTGTTGTTTATCATATTTTCCATTAGATGGTCCATGTTTAGAACATAATAAATGGTTTTCGAGAATATCCAACAAAACCAAACAAAGATTAGGAGGAGAAAAAGAAAAGACTTATATGGAAAGTGCTTGGGGTACCATATGTACCTGAGTGTTCTTCTTCATCCCTCCTTACTTGTGCTTATTATTGATGATGAAAGTGGAAAAAATATGCACATTTTCTGGTATGTATCTAATCTTTATCCCTAACCTAAAAGTGAAGAAAGTTCATAAATATTCACATGTGATTGGTCCCAACATGCATGGCTGAGGCTTGCCACTGAACGGGGCCCTTTTTTCTTCTCCTATTTCATACTTGCAAACTTTCCTGCACGTGATTTTCCATTTATATCTTTCGCTTTTTATATCAAAATCTAGCATAGAAATGGATTCCGGTAGGTGCATTTAGAACATTGAACGATTTCTATGCTTCAATTGCTGCAAAATGTTATGAATACATTATTATCCCATGTTATATTGTATTAAACACATCAATTTTAATATTGTCAAGTTCGATACATGTCGTATCCCAACAGTTTGGCACTTTTGTTTCTACATAATCAAATTTATCTTATTATAATTAATTGTCCAGTCATTTACTAAAAAAAATGTAATCATTATCTACAAATATACTTTCCATAATTTTATACGGTCTATTGTACGTTAGCTTTCACAAAATAATGTAAAACAGAGGGTACAGTTATAGTTTTATAATTATAATAATATATTCTACGTTGATTTTAAAAGAATGAATGTAATATGTAATACATGTAACGTAGCATGTAGTACTACTATGGTGTGTCATACTTGCTTTCATTTCATTTTAGTTTGTATTTTTTTTTTCTTTTTAGTGTTTTTTTATATGAATATTTGTTTTATTTATTTTCTTTTGATTCTACTTTATTATGATTAGGTTCTTCTCTCTTTGTTGTTCTTTTTCTATTATTTTTCTATTTTGATAACTATTTTCAAGTTGTCATATTATCATTGTATTTGTATTATTGGGTGCTAGTTGTATACGACTTTTTGGTAGGAGATAAATCAAAACTGATATCCTTATTTTTTTGTGTTTAAGATGAATTATAACTTATGAGTTAAAATTGCTTATTTTGTACAAGGGTCGGACCATCCTTTAAATATTTCTATTTATTTATATTTTATGACTGATAAAAAAAATATTATCATTATATTTAAGAACGTATTTTTGTCATATACTACCTCTAAATTATCATGTTGTCATTGCTTAGTAACAAAATCAGTCTTCTACCATCACCTACAAGAAGAAGTTGTTACTTTCATCATTCTCATGTCACCACTTTTAAATAATTATATTTAATTATTATCTTATATTTTATAAATTAAACAAATATTAAATATAATTTCCTATAAATTTTATTATCTAGTGGTTATACTCATATGTTAACTAGTTTTAGAATACTTTAATTAGTATATTATCTGGTTTAAAGGCTATAATTTAAAACTATTTTTATTTAAATTAATATTTAAAATAAGACTACAATTTTAAAGCACTACAAATTAAGAATAATTTTAGTTAAATTAGGTTAATATATGTGGGAGGATTGTAGTTATTTTATTTGGTTATGTTACAAATTTTAAAATCCTTTAATTAATAAAAAGTATAAATTTTTATATGCTGTTAGTGCTTTTATTTGTGACCCTTTTATTACTTGTGGTGATTTTAATGTAATATACTGAGTCAGAGGCTGTTTGACTTCTAACAAGTTCTGTTACTTAATTTCAGAAGATTTGTCTAATGTATTGCTTTGTTGTGATATTATTGTTGAACATCTCCTTGGGTGTGGTAATTGTTGATTTGAAATTTAGTACTTTGACTTCAATGAAGAAGTAAGAATTGTTTTGGTGGAAGGATTTAAATGGAAATTAATAAATAGTGATAAGTGACTTAATGTATTCTTTATAAACTAAAAGTGAAACTTAAAATACTTAGGATAATTTATTAATTAGTGAAATTATTTACAGTTAATAGATACAAACTGTATATAGCTTATGTAAGGAGTAAACTAGGATAAAAATAATGTGTTCACCATCGTTTTCTCTTACATGATTTTTTTTACTATTGGTCATCTTTAAAACGTTTATGAAAGTTACTGTGAACTTATTTAGAAAACCATTAAACAACTCTCTACAACATATAATAGGACTTACTATGAAAAATTTTCTAAGCAATTTTATGTAGAATGGAAGTGACACTTAGAATACTTATAACTTTGTAGCAGTAATTGATTTTGACTCAGTGCTATATAACAATATTAGGTATGTAATAGTAGTGCGTGAGTATGGTTTCATTCAATAGTCTCACTTGCATGCATCAACAAGCAATTTAAACTATATCATAAAAAAACATAAGAAAAAAAAAATACAAACTTGATGTCCTGTAGCCATAATTTACTTGTCCCTAATATTAAACTCACACTCACCTACATGCACCATCACTAACAATAGATGTAATTTAAAATATAACAGAAAATAAAAAAATAAAATGCAAACTTGACAACCTACAAGGATTTATTTTCCATGAACTTTAAACTCAACCTCATTTACAAGTAGCAACACGTGTAATCTAAATCTAAAATACCAAAACAAAACAAAATTGAAAAATCAAATCTCGCAAGCATGATTCACTGAACATTAAACTCAACCTCACATGCAACAACAAACACGTGGAGCCGAGATACACCTCAAACAAAAGAATAAGATGCAATGGTTGTCGTTAACAGACGAACTTCAATGGAATGGTGACTTTTATTACTATTAGTCGAAATAGGGTTTCACATCTTCTTTATATCCAACAACACATATATCCCCCAGAAAAAAAAGATACAAACGGTTGCTTTTTGCACGAAATCAAGCAAGGATAATAAGGGTCGGGTTGGAAAATTTAAGGACTAGAATTTGTTACTGAAAAACAAACACGACATAGGAGAATTGTACCAAGAAAATCTTACTAAATGAGGTTTAAGTCACTCAATAAACTAAAACTACTAAAATAAATTAATACAAAGTATTTGAATTTCACCCATGACATGCATCACAAGGGAGACAGTGACATTTCAAGTGTATCACCAAATATGATACTAGTTATGCAGAACAGCAAATGATGTTATTCACAGAGTGTACAAAAGTAATTGAAGATTGGACTACAATACAACACTTTTGGCATTCTTACTCCCAATGATAAGAAGCATGCAACAGTGGTGGCATGGCATGAGTACACCAAAACCAGTGTTATTAAACTGACAGGCCCAGATAGTCCATCATAAGGGTGACACAATCATCCCAACTCTACCCCAGTCATCCATTGCTATCCATTCTGCCATGCTAACTTGTTGTTCATGTCACGTCACATTCCCCTCCACTGCGCCGCATCATTCAAGTTAAGGCCAGAAAATTACATTTTGTTAATGTAAATCACAAACTTTCATTTCTTCTAATCTTTAGTATCATATTAACACTATTTTGTTAGTATTATATTGAGTCGTATTTATGAATAAATAGCAAAAACTAACTTGAAGACTCAAAAAGTAATGAAAGAGTATTTTCTTTCTTTTGGCTGAATTCACCCTTTGAATTCCATTTTGGGGCTGTTTAGGTGAGGAAAGGAAATCTGCTAATAGCACTAAGCATGCACACTCGCACACAGACACCATAAAAGGCAACCAAACCCTCCTCTTTTTCATCCACGACACGTTAGAGGCATCACAATAAATAAATAAGTAATAGAAAAACAAAAACGGTAATGAGGAAGTGGGACAACACCAAACTGCCATACCAAACCTTTGTCAACACACTTCGGAATTTGGTTCAATCGTTTTCCAAAGCACACAATATGTCTCACTTTGTCGAGAAGATGGAAAGAAAGACTAAGAGGACAACGCATCACACTACTATATATATATATATAAATACAACATACAATAACATAACATCACATAGTCCACAACCAAAGACCTCATCAAAACCACAACATTAACAAATTAAGCATGGCTTCTTGCATGTGGCTCAAGTGTGCTTGTGGTGGCAGTGGGAAGAAGCCGCCGCCGCGGGACGTGCCACGTGGACACTTGGCGGTGATGGTGGGAGAAGAAGCAAAGAGAAGGTTTGTGATAAGGGCTGATTACCTTAACCATCCCTTGCTTCAAAAACTGTTAGAGCAATATGAAGGTTATGGCTTCAACAAGAGTGGTCCTCTTGATATACCTTGTGATGAGTACCTTTTCCAAGATATTATCCAGGCCCTTCGAGATGGAACTTCCTCTCCCCACGTACCCCTCAAGAAGCTCCACTTCAAGGGCTCCCCCTTACTTCAGGACTATGATGGCAAACGGAGCAACACCAACTAAATGCATTCATTAAGTATATTGTTTCTATATATATTGTTGTACTTGTAGCAGTTTAAGGAGAACAAGTTTTAACTCTCTTTCATTTCCTTCAGTGTTAGTTCTCAACGACCACAACCATGTTATATTCACCAATGGTTTCAAAAGTTCTCCAATCATTTCCTTCTATGCTGTATGGGTTATTTGTGTTTATCCAAGATTTTTCCTCCTACTTTCTTCACAGCAGAAAAAATAGATAAGTTGAGTAGCTAAAGTTTAATAATTTCCAGAGTCAAAGAAATGTTTCGTCACCTTTGATAGTCTCAAATCCTTTTAAGAGTTTGAAGTCCTAAATTCTTTAAGAGTAGAAGTCAAGTTAATTCAAATAAGAAGAATTTAAATATACTCTTTTGACCCCGAGATGAACAAAATCATGATAAAACTATAAATTTTAAAACGAAGAATATCTTAAATGTAATGATTAACTTTTAACTTTAAGGATGTTATCTCGACAGATATCTCAAATAATGTAGTGATGATGGACCATAAAAATATTATTTGAATGAAGCGAAGATGGAAATAAGATTCCAAAAGAAAAACCTGGTTATAAATATCCAAGAGTGTCTTTGCTGGAACCAAATTTGACCTTAATTTCTTAAAGGATGATTCTTATCTTTACCAACTAAAGACTACTTTTCCACGTACTTAACACGTTATGATGCACTGTGTTTATATTTCTCCTTTATTTTTATACAATATGATATGTATGATCTTTGATGATGCAAATATACAACCAAATTACGGTTAGATATAGTAGAATTAATGGAAGTCTTAATACTGAAAAAGGAAAAGAAGGAAGAAGAAGACGAGAATTTGAACAGTGAAAAACCAGCAAGTTCCTAAATGATGACCGAAATAATCAATTAAGCAACAATTGACTAAAAGCACGAATATGGATTTTTCAAAATCGGCCGAGTTATTGTATTATATCCTTACCAAATGCCTAAAAAAGTTTAAAAAAAAAACTTTTAAAAGAATCGGCATTCCTTTTGGTTCAAAGAGCATTATATTTCAGACATTTTCAACCGTCTTGCTGTGAATTTGTGATCCATTTAATCGAACAATAAATATATATTAAGTTGATTATGACGAGCTAAATGATTAATAGCAATTTTCTAATAAGATTCAACAAGAATTCAAATCCACCTACAAAACTATAAGATCCTACTGGCAGACTATTGTTCACGTGAGCTCATAAACCACAATTCTTGAATAAAAGAAGCATATGACAACTACACTCTTCAAGCTTTAAAGCCATAACAGGAAACAAGATTGATGGTAAATAAAAAGATTCGATGGCATTTCATTAATGAAAAAGAAACATTTTATTATACTTGATTTTCTCTATATTCAGACGACCATCAATGTGAAATGGGTTTTGCGACTTGGGTGTGCTTCTGCCTTCTATCGCAGGGTAAATGAATTTAGTCCTAAAGAAAATTTTTGTGAGAATATGAAACTTCATTTCTCATAGTCTTAGACTCCTGGATTCCTCTGCAGACAATCTACTAAAAATATGAAAATTTAGCAAACTCCATGTTTTCTCAACAATGCCTCTGGATAAACTGCAAAATACTTCCTTAGCGGCTCTTCGGCGTGCTTCCAGCATTGTTGCATTGGTGAAGAGCTCAAGGAGAGCCTTTTCAAGCTCCAGTTTACCAGAAACCTACAAGTAAGCGACCACAGAGAACACTAAGAATATTTTATGCTGAAGAACTGTGTTGATTAATAATGAGTTGTCACCCCACCTGAAGAACTGACAAAGGATTTGATCGTTGCATTTCCAGTACCATGTGGGAGAAATGACCAACGTGACAACCTGAAATATATTATGAGTTCCAAACACAACTAATATGCTGAGATTTGAGAATTACATTAACATGCACCTGTCAGAACAGCACATCCAGCTGCAGCAGCTTCTGAGATGTTATGGCCAGATAAACCAGGGAGTAATGAACCCCCAATCACAGCTATCGGTGTTAATGTGTACAATTGTCTTAATTCACCTACCAAAGAAGATGGATGACAGTGAATATCATGATGATGTCCCCATTAACCCTAATCATTCTATTCTAGAAGGTACCCTTTTTTTAATAATTAGTGAAGGCATTTTAAACTCAGCAGCTTTAGAAATCTTGTGGTCTCAATTCTCAGCAAAAGTATATTTTAATGTATGACAGCATTTCATCCAGTCAAAAGAAAAGAATTTGTACCCAATGTGTCTACCACATAAACGTTAGTCCCGGGCTTAAACTTCTCATGTTGAGACCTCAAAAGCACATTTTGTCCTTCTTTCTCCAATTTCTGCACTAAATCAAATAGAAATACCATGAATTTGAGAGATGGTAGAAAAAGTAAGTGTTTAGAAATAAGAATAATTTTTGAATGAGTAATTTTCGTTGAATGCAAATTACTCTAAAAGGAGAAGTAGGGACTGATTGTCATTTGATACGAGCACATCCATACATAAAAACAATAATTTAGGTAATCGTTAACCTAATTTAAGATTTTCGTCACTTCAAAAACATAAGCCAAGGAAAAAAAATTCTAAAAAAGCTCTTGAAAATAAAAGTAACATTTCTCAATGAACAAAAGCCCAAAAAACACTAACAGGTGTTTGGCCTGGCAGTAGGGACTGTGCCCTGCAAAGTAGTGAACAACGGTTTGAGTTTCTGCCTGCCAGGGGAATTACTAACATTTAGTATCTGTTAGTAACTGGGTCAAAACACCCAACTGGGGTAAATTTTCTGCATTATTCCTCAACTAATTCCTTTCCTATAGTTCTACTACTCAACTTCCTCCCTTGATTCCTTTATAAAGCTTCAAAATAATCAGTAAATTGTTTCATTATATAAATCATTGATTGCTGCACACACAATCTGCTACATTAAGTATTCAATTCCCCTCTGCCATTTCCTAATATACAGCTTATTAGGTGGTTTCCTTAACAGTATCAGACTGTCTTGATTGCAAGTTCTTCCTGTGGGAGATAGCCGTTGAAACCAAAAGAACATGTTTCCAAAGGCTATAGGATAAAAAACTTACTCTGCCAATCTCTCTTCCTTGTTGCAGATGCCGAGGGACAATGATAGTCATTATGTTAGGTTGTTGCTGCATAAGGGCAAAGTGAACACCTAATATTACTGCAGAGAAAGCAATCAAATCTACAGATATTAAAGAATAGAGAAAACAACAAACAAGTATAAAAATAAGTGTGGCAAACTAATTTAATCTATTTGTAAAGTACTCTTGAAACTAATAAGTAGGACAATATGTAAAAGAAAAGAAAAATAAATTCTAACACTAGAAATTTAAAAAAAAAAATCAATTGCATAAATCTAGTAATAAAACAAAATGAGGCTAAAAAAATAACATCATGTTTCTTTAAATTGCTAATTTATGGGCATAAAAGGAAAACAGAATGTGCTATATTAGAAAAAAAAAAAAAACATTTGTACCTAGGCCAGCATTTACAAAATATAAAATGTTAATATCTTTACTGACTATACAACAAATCTCAGAACAATCAAACCACCTACATTGTGTCAATTTTCTCGTATTATTGGCTTCCCTCCCACTTTTTTATGTCAAGCAAACTAATCAGGTGGCTCCAAGGAACAAACATAAAATGTTTGTTAGAAAAAGACATTTTTGTAACTCAAGGCCAGCATTGACAACATTAAATGTTACATCGTTACTGACTGTACAACAAATCTCAGAACAATCAAACCAGCATCATTGTATCAATTTTCTCATATTATTTGCTTCCCTCCCATTTTCTTTTATGTTAAGCAAACTAATCAGGTAGCTCCAAGGAACAAATAAGTATTTGCAACATAATGCCAGAGGTATAGAAGATGGAACTGACTTTCTTCTTCTCCCCTATGAATGGAAGAAGCCATCCAAACCCGCTTTTCAGTAAGCTGTAGTCTCAGATTTTCTATATTATTTCCGCCGCTTCCATTGACTCCAAAATCCTCTATTGCTGAACGAAAAGAGTGATAAGATGAGATTAGTACAGATCACTTTTATCACTTCGAAAATTCAACTTTCCAAGAAGAACCAACAACAAAAAATTTCAATTACTATAACTACATTTATAAACATAGTGGCAAGAACATGGACGTCAGCTAAGCAGCTACTTTTATTTTAAAAGAACAAAATGATGTTGTATAAGAAGACAGTTATCAACTTTCATGTTCAATTTCATTTAGTTTAAATATTAAGTAATCAAAAGAAATGGCATACCATATTTTAAATCACCAGCAAAGTTAATGATATAAGGAGGGGCCTGTAGTAGCTGAAACCGGATACCCTGCTCTGTACTCTATGACATTCCAAATGTTGAATGGTGGCATAGTAAAAGACTTGAACTACTGAGAAGGTAAAAAAGATCCAGGAGAACATACCAACGGGGCAATCAAAGAAAACTTCGATAACATCAATGAAATTAATGGTAGAAGCACTGGTCCTGACCAATATTTAAAGGACTTCTTAGACATCCGAGCATTTAAAAGTGTCAGTGTTATCTGATGAGAGTAATGGGTTATAACATGTTAAAATCAATATAATGAATTGATATGGTGCACATACAACTCACATAAATGAAGCAGATGTATGAACAAAGAAATTAATTTTACCATTTAAAATTAAAAAGGTCAGCCTCTACTATTGATAGGTACTACATTATCTAGTTTCAGTTCAGATGCATGAATTGAACATTCGACTACTTTTCTCTCCCTTACATGCACTACAGATTGCATGCAGTTCACAAACTAATGAACAAAGAAATTAATTTTACCATTTAAAATTAAAAAGGTCAGCCTCTACTATTGCTAGGTACTACATTATCTAGTTTCAGTTCAGATGCATGAATTGAACATTCGACTACTTTTCTCTCCCTTACATGCTCTACAGATGTATGCAGTTCACAAACTAATGAGAAAGAATGACTTACGCCATTTCTAGAAGCATCCATGATAAGATTTGGCCAGAGTTCACTTTCCATTAGCACAATAGCATTTGGTTTCCAATAATCAAGGAAAGAATGGATGGAAGTAGGAGTGTCAACAGGTGAAAACTGCCAAATTTGAAAGTTTCAGCAAAGCAAAACAATTGTGTTAAGCCTAATCAGAAATTCAAAAAATGTCGGCCACACATAACTGAAAAATATGTTAAGCCTCCATTCAAACTGATAAAGAAATGATAAGTAAATAATAAGCAAGCTAGAACACAAAAGTCAACCCAGGAATGTCATTTCAAGGGTATGTGTGCTTGATCATTTATCCCGAAGCAAGATATACAGTCCTAAAGATCCTAGAAACCAATTGAAAACATGATAACAAATTGAGTTTTAAACAACTATAGCAGAAATAAATTTCCTCAAGAAACCAACACATTTCTCTTTTTCAGTTCTTTTCTGAAATAAATTTATTTTGGAAAAATGCATGATTATTGCCAATGCGTGTTTCCAAAAATTAAGAAATGACAGTGCACCATCCTTGTGATTTGTATCCTGATCAATTAACAAAAAAACCAGTAATTTCCTATTATTATAAACAATAGTCTCTCATCCTTTTAAGTACAAGATTTTCTTCAATAAATCATCAGACTCAGCACAGGCAACAGTTCCATCCAATAGCTTCCCTGCATGAGCCCATCACGAAAATGACCTAGGCAATAAACCTAATTGAGGAATGCCAATAAGTAATAATACAATTTCTAATACGCTAATTTATTGCCTGCTAGTGACAACAACACAAGAGCCTCACTTCTTATTGAACTAGCGTGCGTAAAGTAAAGATTATATCTTAGAAATTGTATGTTAGGCATTTCTCAACTTAATTTGAGAAAAGATGCAGGCAAATAGAGAAATTACTGAATCAACATACCTGTAAAATTACTTCACTCGGAAGCGACTTGCTTAATACTTTACTGCGTTAAACCAAAAAAAATATATATATTATAAGAACAACGTCACAAAATGAGTTCAGTAGCGTCTAATTCTCTTCTCAAAAAAAAAAAAAAAAAAAAAAAAAAAAAAAAAAAAAAAAAGGATTCGGAAAACATCTCAACAGTTTGAACTTTGAACTACAGTTTCTAGTGTTGAGAAATTCAGAGCAAGAAAATAGAGTGCGAGTGTGAGAGTCTTACAAAGCAGACATAGTGGTGATGGTCATGAGCACGTTCAAGTGAGGCATTCTGCTAATGCAGCGTTTGATTACGGGAATGGCGATCATTCCTTCGCCTAAGGAAACGGCATGAAACCAGAGGAGTGGGCCCGGTCGTCGAGGCTGAGAAGGGTGGCCGAGGCGCTCCGGCCACCGGAGCGGGTGTTCAAGGCCGAGAAACCTGCGCCACCGCAGGTGGAGGCGGATTAACGGCGATACGCCGTAGCTTAGGGCTCTGTATAGCTTGTACACCGCCAACCCCCTCTTCATCCTTCTATTCTCTTCCGCGCCATTCTTCCTCCTCTTCTACCTTCTGCCACTTCACCACACCAGAGTGTGACCCCAAGCCCAAGCCCAACGACTACCCCCTCCGTGTGGGCCTGCCGTCCCAAGTACGAGTGATTCTTCCTGCACCTCCATGACGACTTCCTGCACCTCCATACTAATAACGATTTTACAAAAATACCCTTTTAATATTTTTGAAAATCCCATCTTACCCTTTTTCATATCTTCATCATCTCCTCCTTTCATCTTTCTATCATTTCAGCCTCCAACGACCCTGCACCTCCATACCTCCATACGCAGGTTCCTGCACCTTCAAAATTTCTTCTAGTGTTCTTCTATTACATTAGAGAAAGGTTTAAACACTATAAAAGTTTCACTATTATATCCTCCATCCACAAAGGTTTTACAACCCGCAATTCATTTTTAAAATTTTTTTAAATTACAAATTATACAACTAGTAATGTGTTTCAAAAATTTTTATATTACGGATTGTAGAACCCATAATAATAAAGATGCAGGAAGTCCTCATGGAGGCGCAAGAAGAATCACTCCCCAAGTACAAATAAAGTGGGCCTTTTATGACGGGCCGCTCAATCGCAAATGATAACTACACTTTTCTAACTCGTCTTTTATTTTCAGTATTAGGAATGTAGTATCTATAGATTCTTTTCACTATTTAAAAATATCAATATTTTTAAAATTAACTACTTTGATGACTGAGAAATTTAACTAATTTAAAATCAAATAATTTACTTTTTTATTCAAATCATTACTGTTTAGGCCTAATTGTAATTTAGATCCCTATATTTTTGCAAAATTTGTAATTTTAGTCCCTAGATTTTTTTCTATGTAATTTTGGTTATTGCAGTTTGCTAAATGCATAATTTCGGTCCCACTTAATATTGATCCTCAATTCCTATAAGATGACAGATTCAAATTTTAAACTTATGTTAATATGTAGCGTGATAAATGCACCAGGTGGACAACATGCAACAAAATTAATGATATCTTCCATGGCTTATTGGAGTAGATTTCTTCATTTTTATGTGCAATCAAGAATTTGTTGCTTTATGTAACGTAGTGATGTGACATATTTTATGACCTTGTCTTGCAATCATTCATAGTTTTGCTTGGTTATGTGTTTGAATAAAATCAGAACTTAACCAAAATGCAACTCAGAATCAGCTTGATGTGATTCTCTGCGTATTGATATAGTAAAAGTATTATGACACTTTTTGGAAAAGGCTACATCAGAAAATGAAAACTGTACATGATCGGTAACATTATTCACATTGGCAATGTTCTGTAGCCTAAAAACGTTCATCGTACAAGTGATTCTTTCTTAAACGAACACCATTAAAAGTTCTAGACCCTGCAAATTCCTGTGCATGTCTCATGCGAGCCTCTCTATTAATCCTACTGCATACATAGTGAAGACCAACCAGGAGTTCAACCATTGCAGCTTCAGCTTTTGCTTGGTTTGCAAAGTAAAGAGTTTGGACAAGCAAAATATTTGCTTTGCAAGCAGATTGCTCCCTCTCAAAATTCCTCTCACAATGCCACTTTATCATGTTGTGTGCCAGAGGGGCCAGCCATTCCAATATCTGTGAGACTACCAAACTCCATTCCACTCCAAGAGTAGCTTCATGGGCAGAAGCACGAGTGCTCTTTGCGTACCACTTCAGCTTACCCCTCAGAGCGGTTCTTATAGCGGTTGGTAACATGTCATACAAATCATCTCTTGTTTCAAGATCAATGAGGTGTGGTGCTGACACCATCTTCTCTATTAGCACAATCACATATGCATAATGTAGAGCCAAAGCTGCACCACCAAGGGTAGATTCACCTGGCTTTAACCGATCCTTCATAGATAGTCTAAAATAAATTCTACTTCTGCATGTCAGAGATTTTTTCTCCACTATCTTGTCAATATTCTTCACATGGCAATCCACCAACCTCATAGAACTACCCTTAGTTGGCATACACATAGGAGAATTATTTGCAACTGACATGCAACCTATGTATGGCCCAATATTTTTGAACTGCTTGCCTTCTGAATGAGGCACTTGTTGCTTTTTCTTCTTTCTCTTGCTCTTGTTTTTGTCCACTACAAACTCTTGCTTGCTCCCAAAACGTTGTGAACTGAATCCACGTGAATTAGTCTTAGAAGAATGCATAAGATTAGAGAAGGAATGAGTGCGAGTAAGATGATTGGTATTGGTATTCAAGGAGGGAGAAAGAGATTCATTTTCCTGATTTTCAATATGTATATGCCTGTTTCCAAAGACAAGTATGATTCTCTCAAGAATTGTGAACAACGATCTTGCCAATAACCGGACCACGTAGTCATGAGTTCTGTTCCACGGAGACATGTCTCTGAGAGTTTTCACTTGCTGGCGCTGCCACATGACCTTCTTGTGAAACTCAAGCAATTTCACCCCATGAAGCTGGCGATTCGCCTTCATTCTCCTGAAAGTCTGTTCTCTCTCGGCTAGTACCTCAAGCTCTTGGGACAGTAGTGACATAGCAGCCACAAATCTATCCATTTTCTTCACCTTCCTCTCCATCTTTTTCCATGCATATTCCCACCCTGACCATTGAGCATGATGCTGAGCAGGATTGTGAACAAAATGTTCATAACCATGATACACTACATCCTTGCACCTTTTACTCAACCTGGCCACAGACCAAGCTAGGGACTCAAAGTTATTGAGTATCTCACTCAATGCCAGTTCCATCAAGAAATCGTCATCATCAGACACTAGCATTTTCACCCCAACCGATCTCACTATCCATTCCTTCGTAATCATTATCTCCCTGCTACTCAAAGAACGCCATAAACTAACCACCTTAGACATCAAACCCGCAACTTCAAACGCCAAAATCCCAATCACTTCCTTGCCATCTGATGCACTCTTGCGTGAGACTGGCAAGAGAAGAGCACTAAGCCATTTCCTATTCACCGCTTCAGTCCCCATAGTCCAATGCCCACGTTTCCTAATTAGCATCTCAACAGTCAACAAATACCCCTAATCTTGTTTAGACTTTATCAAATACAAAAACACAAAACCCCTTAAAGCCACCAAATTGCAAGACCCAAACTTGGCCAAAAATCACTCAATAACACGTGACCAACAGCAACAGGCATTAGTCTTTAAGATAAAGTTTCTGATATTTCAAAATTTAAGTTGAGTTAAAATTGCGTATAACTCAATCATAAAAGTTAACTAGTGAAGTAAGAACTATTTCCGCTTAATACGCAATTTTCACTGCATTAAAACAAAGGGTTTCCAACGGCTCACAAAACTCAACCAAAGATTCAAAAACACACGTAAAGAAAGATATTAGAAACATACCCTCAACGAGTCTGAAGCAGCATTTAGTTCAATGAGAAGAAACTGAACCTCTCCAAGGATAACAGTGGGACATAATAAGGTGAAATGGCGCAGCAGAAGCCATAATGAATGGATGGTAGAGGTACGAGAAAAGGATAAGAAAATGGAGAAAGGACAAAGTGCAAGAGAAAGACAAAAGACAGGGAGAAAGAGAGAGAGTGGAAAACGGTCAAACCGAGGTAAGCATAAGGGTGTCCACGTAGAATCATGGTTTTGGGAAACGTGACGTTACTGTGACAATTCAGAAGTTAATTGCGTCCGGTAATTGCAGTTCAAAACAGTGTCTGTCTGATGATGATGATGCGCCTTGTGACCCTTTGGTGTTTGAGTGTGACGAATGGTAGCGAACAACTTCGTGAACATTAAGAATTTTGGTTCTACGCGGCTACTAGTTGAAGTGAGCACGTTTTGTTGTGGTAGTTTCATTGTTCCTGGGGACAGGACCGGAATTTTAACGAGCATATGCTACGTTGGATCAATCGTTGGTTATATGCTAAGCCTCGGATTCGGAAACTCTTTTGGATTTAATGTAAATTCAACTTTGCAGAATTGGGCACAATGTAATCCCATTAAATAAATTTACAAATATTAGACTATTCAATTTGTTAATAATGTTCCAACTGCTAAACTAGGTACTCTGATTTTATGCAAAAGTTTCTCTACCCCTAGTGAATAAAAAAATTATACCATTTTACAAAGTCTTACTTATTCAAAATGGAAATAAAATTATTTTTTTATTATAAGCAAATGAGGTATACATATATCATATAGGATTGCAAAACTAGCAGAAGAATAAACTGTACAGTTGATTTCATAATGGGTGGATTATTAGTGTAATCTTTGTATTAAAATTTAATTAATATATTTATTAAATACATTAGAGTGTTTCCTTGACGTTAGAATTATTATTAAGTGTAACGTTTATGTAATATAATATGTTATGATATACGTATTTAATATATTGATGTAGTTTTCGTGAATACATTAAATTGTATTTATTAAATATGATGAATAATTAAATTTCATAATACTATTAATCTTCGTATGAGTTAAATCTAATAAATATAATATATGCTTATTGAATATACGAGTTTCCTTATGGATTTTCACTTGTTAAACATGCCTTAATATGCTTTTTAATCTTCAATATTGAGATAAATGTGTTTCGTACTTCAAATTTTAAATTGTTCTTTTTTTTTCCTTTTAATTTAAAAATAAATTTGTTTTAATCTATCCGTTCATACACCTTATACCAAGACACTAATTATTTTTCTTTTTTATTTATTTTTTTCTTTGAGTTCTTTGTCTTCTTTTTTTTTAATTTATTTTTCTATTTTTTCTTATTTTTTCAATGCTTTTTTTTCAAATCTTTATAATAATACTCTAAGTCTTGTTTATTTATTGGTGTTCTATCAGAACATCAATGATAAATATGTCCGTAACTTTCACACGTTAGCACCTAATAAAACTAACTTTAATTTTGGACTTTGATATGTGTTTATAGTTGTATTGCTTATGTAGTCTTTTATAAAAATAAATTTCATTTTTCAACTCTTTGATTCTCAGAAAAGAATTTCATATCAAATTGATAATCTTTTGTACTCTAATGATACTAAAGGATTATTGAATATTTTTAAATATTTTTTTTCTCTTTTCTTGTCTCGTTTGTATTAGTTTTAAAATTTGTCTTTTCATTAATCTTCGGAAAGTATAATCATTTGTTCTCTTTTTTTTTCGGAAAACATGTATTAGACTTGTAAGAGGACTTGAAGACATCTTAAATAATAATTAAGAAAACAATACAAAAGTAAAAACAAGTATATGGGTTAAAGTAAATCACTCTCTTAAGTGTTTCCACTTAAAAATGTTTAGATTTTTCACTAAAAAAATGTTCATGCCTTTTATTAAAAACTACAAAAAATTTTCACAAGGTAAATCAATCCAACACTCAAAGAGATCTAAAAGAATATGAAAAACTTGTAACAAATATCAAATTATAAAACTACTAACCAATAACTTACAAGAATTTTAAAGACAAAAAAACTTTAAAGGAATTTAAAAGACAAACTAGGAAAAAAGTAGAGAAAGAAAGCTAAACTAAAAGAATACGCATTATGTGACAAATTGACTCCAAATAAGGCAAAGAAAAGACTAGAAGAAGACACTCAAATTAAAAAATAAATAAAAAATAGACATATAATTTTACTATAAAATTCATGTTAAAATGTACAAGGAAAATAACACAAAAGGAATAAAATTTTGGAAATACCAACCCAAATAGTTTATTCAAGTGGACAATCCCAAAAAAATCGTACAATTCCATAATTATTTCCCTTTCTTCGTTCACATTTCATAGTGCACATCTTAATCTTTCTAAAACTTTCATCCACATTCTTCCATCTTTGGGTGAGGCACACCAATTTGCCTTGCAGATCACTATGATAACATGAACGAACAGAACATTATAACTCTCCTCATCTTAATCCAAGTATCCACCTCATATTCTTTATACGTTTTTTATCTATTTGGAATCAATCGCACCAAATTAAAGCATAATAAAAAAAATCAAATTGTAATCATCTTTCCTTTATTTTCTCCACTATAATAATTACTCAACATTTTTTTTTTCTAATATAAATAAACTTATGAATCTAACACATCGAATGAATTGGCTAACTATTCAAGTATTAATCAATTATTCGTGTAAACGAATAATCTATCGTATCAAAACTTAGTTAATTATATTCTTATGATAATTTTGAACTTAAATTTATTATATATGAACCCGTGATTTTTTTAAGATTAAGTATTTCAATATAATCAATTTTATTGTTGCTTTATCGATTGAAATGTTCTTATTCATTTTAAAAAAAAAAAACTTGCATGCAAACAATTAAGAATGCTTAATCCAATACATAATAATATCACAATCAATCAAACATAAAAAGTATTAAGACAGATTCAAGTATTTTGTATACATCATGTAAAGAACTCTACTCTATATTAAGTTTAAATGATCTAACAATTTTTTTCTTATTATTTAATCACTTTGATATCATCCTACTTTTTCAATGTTAATTTTTAAAAACCTGAGTGCAAGATAAATAAGTTTGAAATACATAAAAGTGTAAAGTCATATAAGAAGTGACAGAAAATAGTAAATTACATAAGTGAAAGAATAAAAAAATTGTAAAGTCTACTAATGTTTATAATCTATTGAATTTTGAATAGAAAAAAGAGGGAAAATTGGATTATATCACTTAAACACTAAAATAACCTTTCTTATACTTAATTTTCTAAGTTTACCTTTTATTAAAGATATTTATTCCTTTTCATATATATATATATATATATATATATATGTAATATTTTTACTTTCTACAAAATGAAACTAGAGATAAGAAAAAAAAATCTATTATTTTCTAAAATAAACAACCTATAAAATTGTCTCAGTTTTTGTCTTTTCTTTCTTCTATTTGACTTTCTTGCATGCCAAATTAAACTAAAACAAAAAAAAAAGTATTTTTTTTTTATTAATTGAAATTGCATTACCTATTTTGATGAATTAGTAAAAAGTTATTTCAATTAAATAAAATGATACTTTGTTATTTTATAGTGAACAGAGAAAATAAAACTAAATCACTTTTTCAAATCAAACAAACTCTAATTATAATTTATAGTAGTTAAATTGATAAAAATATAATGATTATTCCCATCTTCTCCTTTGATTAGAAAAATGTGGCAGGAAAATATAATTATGTAAAAATAAATTTCTATCCTTATGGTCATTAGGAAAGTGGTATGACCATTTTTCTTATGGATCATAACAATAATAAAATGAAGTTGAGGATCTAAAAACATGCAGCAAGCACATCAATTTTTGGTCAATCTAATTTTAAAGTAAAAGCATATCCACCTGCACAGCAAAGTGCCTAAAAATACAAAATTTATCCCTGTGGTTTATATCAAAATTAGGAAGGTATCAGAAATAACTTTCTTGTATATAGTTTTCGGATCCACGATGATGTGAAAAACTCTTCGAAGTTTCCCCAATGAGCAAAAGTTAAAAATTACAAATAAATTTATCGAAACAATCCGAACATAATAAATAGCCTAAGAAGTCTTTGAGATCCTCTCGAGAAGGAAAGAAGAAAAACTTACAAGGGTTCAACAGAAACTGTAATGAAAAAATAATGAGGCCTCAACAATCCTTTCTAATTTCTGACAACTGTACATAATGTCATATAACCTAGTAGTTGTCACGACAAAGTTCCATGTTAGTTTCATTCAGTTACCATGTCAGCCTCTGCATCACCTGAAAACAAAAAAAAAAAGGTTACAATGTGATGAAAGATTATTGACCTGAAAGTGGAACATCACATCACAAGACAAAACAGTACCATAACCTTCTATTCATCAGGCAAAGATATGTTGATGTCTGGGGATGTCCTCTGGTCTGAATATTCCTCGGAGCCATTCCAAGTAGCAGCATCAAGTGTAGCATCTAGGTTCTGTTTGTCACTTGAAACACTGACAGATTCTCTCTGGGTTTGATCTGGTATCTGAGACATGGTCATCAAAAAGTTTTCACCTTCAGCATTTGCTTGTGAGATAGGTCTAGCAAATGTCACAGTTTCTGGAACAGCTGATGTAGGAGAGACCACTGTCTGTTGTTCACGTTGATACTTCTTCTTTTGGCTCTTCTGCGCATTTTGCGTGAAGCTTCCTACTACAATCTGTAACCATTACAAAAAAAATTCCAACAGAAATATGTAATGAGTCATAAAATAATGTACTCTTCATAGTGCTGAAACTTTTTGTTTCAACAATTTAAATGTAAACAGTACAAGTCAAAAGATCTTGGTCATACAGCCTAGAATAGAAGCCTCATATGATATACGAGTTTATGTTTTAGCTTATGAGAGTTACAATTCCAATCTTATTACTGTGGTTACAATTCATAACAGTCACAGGACAAATCAGTTTGGGGTGTGTGTGTGTTATAGGATAAAAACTAAGGTTAAAACTCGAGAGTCGGTTCTTGTTGTTATACAACATTTGAGTAATTGACATCCCAAACCTATTCTTGAAAGCATAGGAAATCTTCTAGAAAGAAGTAAAGAAAATAGCATACTTGGATGGGACCAGCAGCTGTTAAAAGTCCAGCAACACCTCCTCCTATCACTCGACCATCAGGACCAGCAAGTGAGACACTTAATCCACCAGTTCGACTTTTCATGCCACTGTTGTCGGCTACAGTGAATGATCCAGACAAAGATAAAATCTCAAATCGACCCTGAAAGTAAATAGTGGACTGAATTATTTAACAATTTCCAAAAACAAATAAGCATAGTTGCATGCATGCCAAAAGGGTTATGCTAATAACAAGAGAAAATGCAAAACAGCAGAAAATGACAGGTCCTAGTTGACATTGACCTCAGACAAACTACCACGTTAATGTGTTAATGTTTAAATAGTTAATAGAAAGATGTGTTTTTGCAGATTAATAATGCATCACATAAATGATTCACATCATCATCGTGTACTAAATCTATGCATTGTCTTTATGCATTTCTCGGTTGCACGACAAGGAAGGCTCAACATGAAGCCTAGTTGTCACTTATCATCATATTGTAATACTCAAGGCCATAGAAATGCTAGCTCAGTAGCTTATCATAGTATTTCTGTTGGAAAATTATGACTTAGTTCAGATATACTTTTCAAAAAGTACCAACAGAAGAAGACAACAAGGTCAAATAAATCACAAAATTTTCTTCAGTTAAAAACCAATTTATTTTTAGAACCATCTCATTTCACTTCTTCGAAAAAAACTGATGTAAATATACTGATTTTAACTCTCAAACGATATTTTTATTTATTTGACCACCTATTCTTTTACCATATAAGTGAGTGTTTGTATAAGTTTAGCCAATGTAGCCTTATATCACCCCAATAACTGAAACTCAGCTTGCTGATTAAGATAGCCAACAAAATTATGACTTGGATATTAGTTGAAATGTTTCTCTAGATTTAAAATGATTACAACACTTTACGAAAGAGGACACCGCTAGAAGCGTGTGTCTATCTTCACTAGCTAGTGGATTGTGTCTCTTATATGCTTTATTTTAGCATCTTAATAATTAACTTATTTCCCCTTTCCAGTGTTAGATCTGACACTGGAACTGATGAAATGAAAGGATAAACCAATTCTATAACATACACCCAACACACCAATTTTGAGCATATATCCAATACACAAGGCAGGTAACATGTCCAACCCCACAAACAAGAAGAGACAAACAGAGATCACCTGACATAAATGCACCCAATGCTGCCCTATATGGCATCCATATTCTATATTGGCAGAAGACATAAATATGCTAGCCCATGAAATTATATCAGATACGACTCAAATTCAATCAAAGAAACCATGATATTATGGAATTGGAAAAGCAATCAAAACCTTTATAAAGGAAAAAAATGGCAAAATAATTTTTAATAAGAAAAGCATTTAGATCTAAAGAGACCATGCCTCGTAAGTCAATATGCCACCAGAAGAACCGGGTTGGCGTATGGTGACATTAGAGATAGCTCCATTAGCAGAGAGAATGCATATTCCTCTTGGACCCTTCTGAGCAAATGACAAGATCTTTCCAGCAACATCCTGTAACGTAGTAAAGTAACAAGATCCTTATCCAAATCGCCGAACAAAAAAGATCTATCAAAATTGCTCAAGCAAATTAGACCCCGATGATACACTATTACATAAATCTGCAAAAGGACAACAATGCACACTGGCTTCTACATTACCTCTCCAGTATAAACAGTCACCACATGCGGTATGAAATCACCAGCAGCTGTGTTTGCAAACACCTCACCTTCAAACACCACAGACAGAAAACCAATCCACACATTAGCCGCATATGGTATAATAATTTTCATCACCAAAATTAGAAGCCATGTGAATGAACCCAGAAAAGAACAGTTTTTTTTGGGTACCAGAGAAAAATCTCGCTGAAGCCAGATAAAACAATTAAGGCGACAAAACTCTTTGTCCTATTGACAAACTCGAATTCAAGACAACTAATTATACTGAAAGAGGCTGGAACCAGTGGATCCACTCGTTAAGCGGTAAAAGAACAATTTTTTCTAGCCATGGAAATCAAATGAACGTACACGCCAACCTTAGATTACTAACCACAAAAAGGAAAGTTCACATTTTTGTTACCGATTTACGGTCCCTGAGACATTACCAGAAAGAAACAAATAAAAAGGAAAAACCCATCGTTTGCATCAATCAAGGGACCCTTTAACAAATTAGGCTCAAATCTCGATCCCAACCCCATGAACCCAGAACAAAAAAAATAAAAATAAATAAAGAAATCCGAGACACAACCCAAGACAGTGGAGCTACAACAACCATGGACAAAGGGTAGGATTAATTGAGATTCATGATTTAGGTATGCCGGTAAGAAAATGAAGGGGGTGAAAAGAAAAAAGGTTGAGCTAGGAACAGGGATTTTTTGGTTGGCGGGTAAGTCAACTTGGGGACGAAACAGTACAATGAGTGAGGTCAGCACTCAGCAGCAGCAACATCACAACACCTGAGAGAAACAAAACAACGTTGTACCGTACCACTACTCACCAAAAGAAGAAAAGAGTTGGTAGTTGCCAAAAGCTGTGTGCTTGCCACGGCCCCTTTTGTTAGAGAACTCAGAAGGTGTCGACAAAGTGAAACCCGGGGGAGGGGGCGTTGGGGTTGCACTCACCCTCAGGTTCCCGTCTGCGTCATACTTTCTCGGCCTCCCTCTCTTCTTCTTCCCAAACAAGTCAAAACTCCCTTGCCCCCCAGTGCTCCCTGGTGTTGTTGTCACCAATGTTGTTGTTGTCGTTGCAGCTGGCACTTCAGGAACCATCGTTGTTGGTGTTGGCGCCGGTGCTGGTGCTGGCGCCGGTGCCGGTGTTGGTGTTCCTTCGGTGTTTGCCACGTTCATGTTCATGTTAACATTCATGTTCATTGGCAGAGACACCACAGATGGTGTGACCGATGGTGGTAGAGCTGGCCCTGCAGAAATGGGGTTGTTGTTGAGTGCTGCTTCCATGAGGGTGTTGGTATTTCCAGAAATGGAAGCAGAAAAAGGATGGAGTTTGAACAAGGAAGATGCTGCAAATGGCGCCAGAAGTAGAAGGAACAGAGAGGGTGTAGGCTTTTTCTCTTTTTAATCTTTAGAGGTAGAAATTGTGAATACTTGAATACAACTCAACTCAGTTACTCTCTCTCTCTTCTCTCTCCTCTCTCCTCTCTCTCTCCTCTTCTCTCTGTCTCTGTGCTTTGGCATTAATGGAGGAGAATGAGGCTGAGATGGGAAACTGCTATTTTCTTGTCGGGACTCCACTCTGCATTATATTATTTTAATTTGCATAGAGTTGGGTTTAAATATTAAAATGTGTCAAGTCTCTTGTAATCTATGAGGATAATCACCACATATAAATGTCCTATACCCAAATTACCCCCCTTAACCGCCCTAAGGATTTTTAGGTCCAGTTGCTTAGATTGTTTTTTATAATTAAAATTTCCTTTTCTTAAATTTATCTTTTATTATAATTACATATTTACTATTTTCTTACTTTTCTTCAATGTTACGGTTAAAGGCGTAAAAGAAGAAAAAAAACAAGAAGCGAAAAAAATATATATTAAAATCCGTGGAATGAGAAAGATAAAAAAGAGACGACAAAACAAATGAGGTATTCAGTTTACTTGTTATCGGGAGTTTTTAAAAAATGTGATTCTTTATTGATAATTAAACATTGAATGTTGAATTATATTTTTTAATATTACGTGTAAAACACGTGAAAGAAAAAAGAAAGATAAATAAGTTTTAAAAGTAACAAAGGAATGTGGAAGAGACTCACAATGGGAGAAGAACAACAACAAAATAATGTAAAATCGATAAATATTTACGAAGTCAATTTAGACAGAAACTGAGAAGAAATAGATGTAGAAACTAAACATTTTAAATACTAAAGCTGATTATCTCTTTAATATTTATTATGCATTTAATGTTTTCTTACTTTACTTTAACGCTAATTGTGAAACGCGTGAAAAGAGGGGGAAAAAAATAAGATGCTGCAAAAAAAAAAAAAAAATTGAAATCCGTAAAAGGAGGACGATTAATAAAGAAGTGACGAAAAAAGTTATTCATTAAACTTCTCATTTAGGCTTTTTAAAAATATATGCTTAAATTATATTATTTGGTATTAGTTAGATTGAACGCTAAATTTTTAGAAGTTTGTGCGAAATCCGTAAAAAGAGAAAAGGAAAAATAAATTTAAAAAAAAAAATATGTAAAGGTAAAGCATATGTATTATTTCATTGTTTAGAGACTTCTAAAAAATTAAAGCATAACAAGAATAATGGAAAGACAATAAGGTTTACAGGTTGTCATATTTTGGCATAAATGTAGAAACGGTTCCTATGATTAATGATTTAAAATATTAAAGTTTGAAATTTTTTTCTTTTTAATGTCAAATATGCATTTAATCTTTTCTTACTTTTCTTTAACGTCATACGTGAAAAGAGGAAGAAAATTGAATAAGCAACGGCAAAAATTAAATCAGTTAAAGGAGAAATATGAATAAAAAGTGATAAAAAAAAGGAGTTATTCATTTATTTCGTCATCTAGAGTCTTCTAAAAAGTAAACAATTCAAAACATGTTAACTTAAATATTATTTATTTTATATTAGTTAGACACCGAATTAATCTTCTTCAATAGTTTGTGTGAAATTTATGAAAAATAAAGACAAGAAACAGAAAAGTAAATAAATAAGGATAGACAGGTAAAAATAAATCATATTTGCCTTGTAGTCATTTAGAGTTTTCTAGAAGATTGAAAGAGTAACAAAATAACGTAAAATCCACTAATATTTACAACTTATCAAGTTTGCATTAACAAGAGAATAAAAAATTTATATAATTAAATATATCTTAAATATTAAAGCTAATTTATTTGTTTATATTAGTTCTTTCTATTCTCTAAAATTACATGTGGAAAAAATAAAATAAAAATACAAACAACTTGAAACTTGTAAAAGAAGAAAGATAAGTAAAGGAATGAAAAAATAAGTTATTTAACGTGAGACTTGGAATTTCGATACAGATAAATTTTAAATATATACAAAATTAAAAGTATGTAAATAGTTATAAAAATTCTCTAATACTTTTTTGTTATGAAACAAGCGAAAGAGAAAATATAAATAAATCTGAGAAGTAAAGAAAAATAGACAATACACAAAAATAAACATGTAAAATTAAATTGCATGTATATCCTTTTAGATAACTTAAAATTCATCTCTCTTATAAAAAAGCAGAAGAAAAAAAATCACATAATTAAATATTTCAAATAATAAGTTTTGTAAATAATATTTAAATTTAATATTATCTTCTTTTTCATAAACGTTATTTTTGAAACACTTAAAATAAAAACAAAAATTAATTTCTTTTTTAAAGAAAAATATGAAAAGAGTTTTAAGAAATGAATTTTAAGTTCAACTCAATTTTATAAAATTGATTTATAAAATAAGGTTTGGATTTATTTATATATTGTTAAGTGATTTTATTTTTAGCCAATGTAAGATATCTAACACACCTTCTCATATTGTGACTTTTCAACTCGTGTATGTGACTATATATTTAAAGATGGTCCAATAGGAAATAGCTCAATAGACCTAACAATCTTGTTATGATACGCTCTGAAACGCTCTGATATCATTTAAAAAAAATAGATTTTAAGACTATCTCAATCTTACAAAATTAAAATTAGCCTGCAATGTGAGATTTATAGCCACTTATATACTATTGTAAAGTCTTATATGTAATTAAAGAATTTCCAACAAAAAATAAAATAAAAAAATGACATAAAATGAGTTATTATTTTTAGAATTTTTCATAAAGTTAAATTTGAACAAAATTTAACATAACTTCTATTTTTCTTTTAATATTAGTTATACAATGAATGTTTGATTATTCTTTATATTTATGCAAGTTACAACTTTAATTTAAGTAATGATGAAATTCTTGTTTAATTTTAGATGAGACTTTTGATACGTGGATATTTTAAGTTCAGGATTTGTATATATTATAAAAATAATTATTTTTTACTTATTTAAAACTTTATCTTTCTATTTTTTTTTTAACCTCTATCGTTTTTTTATTTGACTTTAAAATCTTGAAAACTAACCAAGAGTAAAATTAATCACCAAAATTTAATAAGAGTTATTTTTAATATATATATATATATATATATATATATATATATATATATATAATGTGATATAAAAA
>Ga0209700_102813_pt1 | contig 34661 bp, 10 predicted proteins | sample SiratroredBW_FD_187528 | JGI IMG/M metagenome (GOLD analysis project Ga0209700, IMG submission 187528) | Root nodule microbial communities of legume samples collected from California, USA - Siratro red BW (SPAdes) (version 2) | ecosystem: Host-associated > Plants > Roots > Nodule | place: USA...
ATATATTTATAAAAAAATAAAAAACATATTAAAATGTATATATTTCTTTGTATTAAGTTTAATCCCTTATTTTGTTATTATTTTAATAATCAGAATTCTAAATAAACTTTTTTTTAAGAAAAACACATTTTGTAAAATAAATTAGAGATTGAAAATTGTAACAACTTAGAAAATCTGAGTAGAAGTGATAAAAGTGGAATGAACATCTGATTATTATATTATTAAACTGAAAAAACTGAAAAGACGTATTTATAGGAAAAATTAGTAATCAAGTCTCATTCCCACTTAAGCCACCATCTCTGTAAAACCTTTAACTTTCCTTTTTTTCTCTAACTTCTCTCTAAGACGTCTGTCTTTCATCAATTTCTCGAATGGAGTCCACCATTGGACTCGTGGCGAAGATCAGAGCAAGTCTACCCAATTAGAATCTCCAATAGAGTAAGTTTATTTTCTGCCCCTTTCCTTATAGCCTGATTTAGGTTTTCGCTTTCCTCTGTTTACTGAGCTTGCATGTGGCCTCTGAGTCATTAGATGGTGCCTTTGTGAGCTCAGTTTCCTAGTGTTTAGTCTGATCATTGATCAGAGGTCCTTTGATGCAGATTCGAGTTTCGGATGACCTTAGGCTATTGGGACTGTTAGAAAGAATTTCAACTGCAATTCAGGTAAGGGAAGCTAACCTGAAATTTGTGCTTGTTTGGTTACAAATTTAAATTTTGAATGGAGAAGTTAATGATTGTAGTAGTTGTACAATTTGTATGAGGTAAAGTTTCCTGTAGGTCTGAAATATTGGATTAATGTGGAATTGAATGTTGCATGTATGAGATAGTTGTGTGAACTTAATGGGATGTTGATATGTTGAATTGGTATTTTGTGCTAGGGTAGACCATTTATTGTATAAGCGTGTTGATTCTTATTATTTTGATCATATGAGCATGCATGTTAGCTTTGAGGCAGTAGAAGTTGTTGTTTTCTGCATATTTCGCCCAAGCGACAGCATCTCACCCAGGCGAGAATGATTTTGAGGAGCAAGTATGCTCTCTGGACTGTTTTTGCCCATGCAAGAAGTTCTTCGTCCAAGCGAGATGGCAACTTCGCTTAGGCGAGGATAATGTTGCTCAGGCGAAAATGGCCCTGGAACAAGTGTGCTCTCTAGAGTATTTTCGTCCAAGCGACATAATTTTCACTCAAGCGAGATAATTTTCGTTCAAGCGAGATAATTTTCACTCAAGCTAGATTTTCTCCCAGGCTAAACCCAAAAAAAAAATTTAAGGCTTTTTGTTTTGATTGTTTAGTTTTTTTTAATGCAATGCAAGGATTTAATAAGATAGATTAATTGATAATTCAAATTGAATTGTATTGATGATTTAGTGATTTCTTTCATTTTTTAGATTGAGATTGAGATTGAAAAGTGAATGAATGCATTATTAGAGATCTATGTTATGATGTCATATTGATAGAGTATGGATGAAGTTGGTCAAGACCTAGGCATAGTGTTTTCCGAAAAGAAAACACTCATGTCTGGGTTAGTTAGGAAGTACATTGTCTAAAGATCGGGTGATCAATTGATATCCTAACTCTACTAGTAGTATGAATCAAATAGATGATTATTACTAGGTCGTGAGAGTCGAAGAAGGTCTGAACTGGGTGATTGCAGCTTGAAATATAGCTGGTCAGGAAAGTCTCAGGGGGACTAACCCTGTCATACATGATTGATTAATGATTCACAGTTTGGATATGTGTGTCAGGTGCATATCTCGGGATCTATTCAATGCACGAGTCTTTGGGAAGTAGAGTTAAGTCTGTAGTGTGTCAGTGTCTTGTTAATGTAATGATGTATTAAATTGATTGAGATGGATGATCCAAAGATTTTGTGTTGTGTTAAATCTTGCATTTGATTGAATGACTTTGGATTACTTAAAATTGGTTTGCTTACCCTTTTCTTTCTTATGCTTGAGTTTTGATATCTATTTGCAATGATCCTATTTTTGACACGGAAGCATATGGTATTGCAGATGAATTTGTGGAGGATCACTTGGGATGAGTGGTGCTATTAGGCATAGGTTATATTTGAAAAAAAAAATACAGTTTGGAAATGCTTTGTAATTATATTTTAATAGAATTCTGAGATAGAATTTTGTAATACTTTAGTTTTTAAAGGATTAATATATGTTGAAAAATCTTAATTACGATTAGTAGAATGCTTAGTTTATACATGTTAATTTTGGGATGTTACAATAATTTTGAAAGATTAAATTGAATTAAAGGATATTTTTGTACAATATAAACTCAAGTAAAAAAATTGATTTTAAAATACAATCAAAACAAAATTTTATCATAAAATATTAATACAAATAAAATTTATCTTTTCTAAAACAAATTCAAATACATTACACTACATAACATAAGTTTAAATAAAATTTATCTTTTTAAAAAACAAATTCAAATAAATTACATACATAACATAAGTTTAAAAAAATATTTTTTTAAAAAATAAAAATTCATAAATCTATAAAATCAAAGTTTAAATAATTTTTCAATAGTTAATATTTTTTATTAATAAATTTGATTATTTTATTTATTTATAATTATTCAAATACAAACTATTATCAAATATTAAAAATGTTATATTCACTTATCAGTACAAGTCATGTTGAAATTAATTAAATAACTTTTTTCTTTTTTTACATATTTAGAAGAAATATTTTTCATTTTTTACAATATTTGGAAGAAATATTAAATTAACTAAATAATTCATTAACTAAATTAACTAAAGGATTAATATAATTTCATTTACTTTATTTATAACAAAAGAATTAAATATATAAATATTAAGAAAATAAATTAACTACATTAGATTATATTAATATGATTTTTTTAAGTTATTATTGTAAAATAAAAAACATATATAATAATAATAATTTCATTAAAAATATGGCATTAGTTAGAATTAAAATGAGAATGTTATAAAATATAATTATTTATACTTTCTCTTCATAACAGCTTTTTCAATTACATAAAGTCTTATAATTTTATTCTTTATTCTTTAGGTTTTGTAATTGTTCTTCTACGTACAATTTTTTTTTTACTTTTCTCTTTTTTATTTATAATTTTTTTTATAATTCTTTTTCATAATTTTAATATTAACTTTGATAATATTTTTTATTTTAATAATTATTATAATAATTAATTTTTATTTTTATTATATAGGAAAAATTAAACATATATGCATGTACATGTTTCTTTAAAAAAGAAAAATAGTTATTATTTAAAAATAATAAATAAATAAATAATTGGTATCACCGGTAAAAGTTGTTGCTCGTAAATTTTATTTATCGGAAAATGAATCTCATTGATTTTATTGGTTCCCTTATATGAGAGTCTTTACTTTTGTCTGTAACTATTCAGAGTTTCAATGTATAGTAATGAGTGTATGCTCCACATATGATAACTATTCACAATTTTTCATTCATACTAAATTAGGTCAACTCCACTAACTGATCCAATACCCGCAAACTCACGTCTATCATGTGACGTGATATCATGTGATTTCAACTTGTCTTGCCACGTAACATCTCTGCCGTTGTTTCTTCCAATCTTCATCTCCTGCAATTATCGGTGACGGTGGTATTCTCTATGTTCAAGATGCATATTCAGATGAACGAAAGCCTATCACATGCTCTCGTCATTTCATCACATTGCCCAAACAAATCACATCAAAAATTTCATTGGTAAAAGTGATATATAAATAAGATTTTTCATTTGTTTTGGTAGTTGGCTATAAATGAAATGCCTTCTTATATAAAAAGTAATAATTAAAAAAGAAAAATATTAATCTAGGTCTCTTATATGTTGTTAAATTAATTTATATTTTGTTTCTATCTTATGATGGAATAAATAATATTTAGTGCAAATGTGTGCCTATTTTTCTCTACTTCCTTTCTCTCTCTCTCTATATATATATAAAGATAATTCATAAAAGTTCAATAGCTACTTTAATTTATTCAGAGTTACAATTCTAAATAATTTATAAAAATTATAGTTTATAGCATAAATTGCAGTGAGCACATAGTTAAATTATAAATGTAAATTATATTTTTTATGAATTAAAAAGTTAATTTTATCAACATATTATAGAAATAAATACATATAAGTATAACAATAAAATTTAAAAATATAAGTCTTACTATTGTCACATTTTTCTTTACATTCAAGACATGTATTCATTAAATAATTTTTTAATTTCATTATTTATTTTTTTCATTTGATTGTGATAAGTAGATTTTTATGATTCTAATCACATTCTTCACTTATTTAGTTGGAACGTAGATATATATTTTTTATATTTGATTTATTTTTGGTTCGTTGAGAAATGAATTAAGAGACGATGAATTAAAGTAAATTTGATATGAAAGTGGAAGAAAGATTGAGTTGTTTAAATTAAGAAAAAAATATGAAATTTGAAAGTTTATGAGAGATGTGATAGATTTGATTGATGTTTTAATTTTTTTAATACATAAAATTGTAAAATTACAAATTTATTCTATAATTAAAAATAATTGAATATAAAATATAATTAATTTGTTAGGTGTGATTTACAAATTATTATTTCTTAACTGATAGGAATTTAATATGATTATTTTATAATTATATTAAATTTATTATTATTTTAATAATATTAATAATTATAATTATGTTATATTATATAATATATTTATTTTATTATAACATGAATGAGAAAAAAAATTTGAAAATAGAAGAATGAAACATAGTTTCAAAGGAGACAAGCTACCATTTAAACTACACTTTCATCATACTATAATATTAAACATTTGTAATTATAAATATTGTATAAACATAAACTATAAAAACATATATAATCGATTATGTATTACGTATATTTATAAAAAATTTGATATATATCGATTATAAAATTATGATAATTGATTATGTATGAAAATTTGAAGGTATAATCAATTACATATTTTTCGACATCAATTATTTTATCTTGAGGTTCTTCCTCCTTTGCTTGACACGGAACACCCTCCCTGCATGTGTGAAGAGAAGGGTGAAAATGAAACTGCAGTATGTTTACCTGATTTTCCTTATCTTTTTCTTTACTTTAGCGAGGAAACTTTACACATTCACTCTTAAATCCGTCTTGTCATTTCTTTGCAAATCACCGGATAAAATAAAACAGGTGTGACACCCACCGTGAACAGTAAATCTGTTGAAACAAAGTGACGCCAAGAGTATGTTTGATTTGAACTATAGTTATAAAAAAAAAAGTTAAAAGAATTAAGAAATAAAATTATATATAAAAAACAAAAATTGAAAACACCGAGATAAAATAAAACGGTTGTATTTTTTTGCAATTTTGTGAATATTTGCCGATAAAGTTTATTAAAATAATATTATATTTTTTTTATAATTCATTCTTATTGTTAATTTATTTTTATATTATTATCATAAATAAATATGATTAATAATATAATATATTAAAAATAATAAAATATTAATTATTATTATAAAATAATAATAAATATATAAAATAAAGAATAAAATATTAATAAATAAAAATGATAATAATAAATTTAGAAAATAATAATAATAATAATATTGTAATTTATTATTTAATTAAAATTAATTTATAATATTACTTACAAATTTATCAATTAAATATTTTTATCATCACATCACGCACAAACTGTCATAAACTTTCTCTTAATTTTTCATTATCTTCCTTTTATTCCAAACAACTCAACTTTTTACAGACTTTAATCTTAGATCACTTCAAATCCACTATCTCAGATCCAAACAAAGTCTAAAAGACAAAGACAAATTGTCAACCATATTAATAATATGTCTAGATTAAGAATGGAGTGAAAAAATCTTATCCTGTTTAGTTGGTCTTCAGTGATTCAGACATTATGTTAGAAGAGGATTTAAATATAATTTATTCTCACAAAGTAGACTTGCAAAATGTAATTATCTTATTTATATACTATAAATTCCATTTATATACTATAACTTGGTATTATCTATAATTAATGTGAAATTATAATATATTTATATGGGACTATGATCATATAGTAAGGTGGTCAAACAAATTTTATTAAAATAAATTATGATATGATATTAATAATTGAGTTTAAATCTAACTCATTATTATAGAACTACTTAGTAAGAATTGCGCTGCTTATACCTTGCAAATACCTTATCTATTATGTGTTACAAATTAATTAGAGTGACTTATAACTTAAGGTTAAAAAATTACTTTACAATACTTGTTAAATATTATTATGTTAGTTAAACTAACTTATAAACTATTAGTCTAATTGTTAACCTTACTAAACATGCCATAAATATATTATAAATAGAAATATATTATAAACATAACATGATTTAGATATTAAACAACAGTTATTTATCTTTTTTAAGTTCAAAACTTATATACTAATTTATTTATGAAATAAATGCTATCGTTTCAAATAATAAATAATTTGCATCAATATGGCTACATACAAAAATAGGGTATTAAATAAATTTTGTGCACTTAATATTAAAAACAATACTGATTATTGTTTATAATGATAAGTAATACGTTCCAGTAGTAAAATATGAAAAATAACTGTTAAAATATTATAGGTATTTTTTTTTTTTTTGTTATACAGCATATGCACTTTAACACATAAAGATTTATTGTTTAATGAAATTATTTATAACACTCCAAAATATACTATTAGGTGGTGGATCTAAGAGGGTCTATAACAGTTATATAATAATTCATATATTGATTATACATACATACAGTATACATATATATAAAATATATTCATAAAATGAAATTCAAAGTAAATGTCTAGGTTTGTTAAGAAATTTCATCACCTACATCCTTATCTATTTATGTACACAGTAGTTTACTGTATAATAAGAAAAATAATGATAAACTAATAAAAATAAAATTTTAATATATGAAAGTATAGGTAAAAGGAACAATTGAAATTTATAATTGATGTATAAATATTAACATACAAAGTTCATATCTCAGCTATCAAATTTCAATTTCATTCCAATAACAATATCACCAAATCATATAGATTATACATAAATATCTCAGCTATCAAATTTCAATTTCATTCCGATAACAATATCACCAAATCATATAGATTATACATAAAGATATTCAACAAACGTTTATTGGAAGACTAGTATTAAGTAAGCTTTATTAGACACTAATATCTAATCAAATAATCAAGACTTATATTACTAACGAATCTAAGAGAAAGAACTGATGGTATGTTCAAACATAAATGTTTTTCCTTTATTCTATGTTTTTTCTTAATTTTGGTCATCAATTTGAGGGATCAATAGAGAAAAGTGATCATCTTAACTTATTCTATTATCTATTGAATTTTGGTTTGTTTGGATAATTTGTTCTAGATCCCTAAATTTTAGAGTTATATCACTACTTGACTTTGGAATGCCTTGAGATTGAGCATTTTAGGTAAGGAAATCTCATTTTAATATTTTCATAGTACTCTAGGTTAGAAGACTTTGTCTTAAGTTTCACTTTCTTTTGAAATGCTATTTGATGAAATTGTTTGATCATTTGTTATGTGAACATGTTCAAAAGACTATTTGGTTATTTCATTATTTGTTTTAATGTTAGAAAAGTTCTTTATTGTGAATTGAATGATTGATGAAAATTGAATAATTTTATATTATTTGAAAAATGTAGAGATATTAGATTTTTGATATGGATTGATATTTAAATGTTGTTTTTGATGTTGAAAAGGTTCTTGAATGTTGTAGAATTTCTGAATCATTTTTATTGATGTGATAATGGAGTGAGTATAAAATTGATATCATACATTTGATATAATATATGAGTTATGGCTTGATTGTGTATTAAGTATTGATATCTATATTTTAAGAAAAATCCTAAAGTTTCACTAATAATCTAAATCACATACACTATGATATCAGATAGTGAGAAATTGATGAGAGAGTTCATACACACTGGGATTATTGATAAACATTCGGTATTGGATATTTAAACTTATTTTGATTCTTTTTCTTAGATTCGCTCTAATATAAGTCTTAGTATAACTACTTAATACTAGTTTTTTTGAAAGATATCCCTTGAATATCTTATCCACAGATCTATGTGTGGTCTATAAAATTTGTTGATATTAACATTAAATGGAATTAAATTTGGATAGTTAATATATGAATTTGATATGTTAATATTTGTACATGAATTATAAATTTTAACTGTTAATTTTACTTACACTTTCGTATGTTATAATTTTATTTTCAATAATTTACTATTTTTTTTTGTGTTGTGAGTGCTATGTATATAGGCTTTTTCATATTGTACACTATAACATAATTTTGTTTTATTGAACTTTATTCAGAAATGAATTCCACTATGTTGAATTGGATATATTTATTTATTTATTTTATTTCTGCAACATGTTATTTACAAGGTTATTGTTATCTCGTGTAGCTATGAATTGAATTTTAGGATGTTGTTTGACTATGTTGTCTATGTATAATTTATGTGAGAAACGAGAGCTACTTATCGTAAATGACACGTTTAATTAGTCTTTTGAATATCTAGAACAGAACATAAATATCTTAAATCATCTTTCTCCTTCCAAATCTTTGTTTACTAAAATTTCAGTGTGAAAACCTTAGTTAGAAGACAGGTACATACCAACAGAGAAATAGCACTAAATTGAAATCCACTTTTGGAACAAACGATGAAAACATAAAAAAATAGTTTATGAATAAATAAATATGTATGGGTTTTCTTATATATTTTATTCATTTATAAGTTAATTTTATCTTATAAAAAAATCATCTAAAATACACCTTAGGATAACATAAAAGTATAGTTTAAACCTCCACTTCTGGAACAAGAAAGAAATACAGGGTAAACTTGTGGCAGATATTTGTTGACCGTCACAAATATTGACAAATAATTGTATTTCTTTTTTTGCATTATATAACAAGAGACTTTATTTTTTTATTTTTTTTAAGAGGACCGATTAACATTTGTCTTATAATATATTTCTTTAAAAAAATGAAAGAAAAAATTTCCCTTCAAAGTGTGGTTGTTATCAATCAAAGGAGCAATTACAGTTATCCAATTTTGTTCGTAAGAGGAATTTTCATAACGAAAGTCTAATGCAGTCGTTTGCAAATATTGCAGCAATGCAGTCGTTTGCAAATATTGCAGCAATTTCTACAAAGATAAAAGATTCTTATTTATGGAGTTTTGTTAGTGATTTAGCAAATTGCTAGCTTCACCTTCGTACAAATTGTTTTTGGTATTGGTCTTCTCACCGTCAATGTGCAAATGTTCACATTTTGAAAAAAATAATAATAATTTGTATTAATCATTCACCAACCCATTCCTAAAACTTTAACTTAACATTTACTCTTATTTTAAGTCTTTAAGGTTTACTAGTCAAAAAGATAAACTCAACCTAATTGTGACCACAATAAAAGGATTTCAATTAGCTTTATAAAATTATAATGTTATAATATTTGGTGAATCTCTTTAGAATTGTTTTGTACAGACGACTTTAGCGTTTTCATTGAATTATTGAAATTGAAGTACAATATTGGGCGTCAACCTATGTTATATTAATTTGAGACAATTTATAATAATAATTGAATCATCCGATAATAGATTATTTTATGAGACTGTATTAATAATTTAAGGTATGGTTAGATAAGTTTTAGAAGAGATTTTTAAAAAATATAAATTACTTGATGTAGTTAATATATCGTGGCTGAAACTTAAGAATAAGAAAAATATACATAAAATCTCATGTAAAATTTTCTCTTAAAGAATATCACTATATAGAAAACAAAATAAAGCTATAAATACACCACAAACAAAAAAAAAAAAAAAAAAAAAATATATTCCTCTTGGCACACAAGGCAAAGATAATTCGATTCTGTTCCACATGTTCCAACATGGCTGAAGCTAAGCAAGTGTGACAAATTACAGTAAAGTAATCATAGAAAAATATACACATGCTTTGGTAATGATTCTGTGAGACTGAAGCTTTATTGTTTTGGTCAGCTATGCATGCATGTATGTTTGGAAAGTGCTTGTGTAGAAGCTTATTCTTGAACCTTATTTGGAACCCTATTAATTTGACGTTCAGATATAGCCAAAAGCACGTTTGAAAATAAGCTTCTAGGAAGTAGTAACACTGTAGCAGAAAGATTTTTTGGTAGGTTGGTGAAAGACAAATTGAGTCTTGCTAAATCTCCGAGACTGGCGCATGAAATAATGCTACGATTGCATGTAAACAGTGCAATATACATACTAATCTGTAAGCATGCGTGGAGAGATCCCATTCATCACAAGAAATTTACTACGAGTCAATTTCTATATATAAAAAATATAATTTTGAAAAGTAAAATATAAATAGTTTTATAAGAATAATAAGAATTGAGGGTGTCATGTTGTCTAATTAGGCTTGATCTAGTCTCAGGCTAAGCAAAAAATTGTCACATGAAGATTATGAATTTAAGGCTTAATTGACTCCTATGTCAACTATACAACCCATTTTGGAGATTTAAAATAATTCTAAGTCCAAAAGATTTTAAAATGGAATTTGTTTTTAAAATTTAAGTCTAATTAATAAAATTATGCGTAACTTTTAAATACAGTAATTTGATATATACATTGTAATATATGTTTATGTTTTAATAAAGTAATATTATTTTAAATTTAAAAAATATAATTATTAATTTTAAAAATAAATTGGCTCGGGAACTAAATGAACCAAAGAAAAAAATTGACCGAATTTAATTTAGGTTCAAATTTTTTCAAACCCATCCAACTTGTTTTTACAACTTGAGTTGACTGTTCATATTAAAGTCGATTTCATACTCAGTTCTCACCACCGACTTTTTTTTATCTCGAAATATGTTCTTAAAAATAAATATGCGGGGAGTGTAAGAGGTGCGCTTATTGCAGCATCAGTGACTTCTCAATTAAAGAATTTTTTTTTTGTCAAAATAATTACTAATATTTTTATCAGTAATGGAACATAGATTACCTCGCTCTTTGAAAAAAACAAATTATTTAATGGGCATGAAAATAATAACTAAAAAATAGTTTGAAAGTTCCTTTGAAATCCGTACAAGTATGAGGGACTATTTTTCTTGGTAACTATAGTACGGTTTATGTGCACTTTTTTCCTCCTTTTTTGTGGTGAGCAAAGGGCATAATTTTCTGGGTTGAAGTCCAATCATGCGTTCCCATCTTAATGACCATTTTACCAATGAAAGGTAAGTGTCCTTTGAGTGTCCCTTAAAATTACTCCAAATTAGCCGTTGGGTACGCCAGAGGCCACACATGGGTTGCTCCTCTTCTGAATAACAAGACCAAATGTTGTGTTTTATTTTCTTGTCACATCCATAAGTGTGCTCTTAACTCTTAAGTTATGATGCTCCTCCTGCTAATGTACTTTCTTTCTATTTTTGTACCTTTCTTGGACCTAATCATTTGTCTTTACCATTGTAAACCTAACTTACCAAGCATCACATAAAAAAATGAAGAAAAGGCAAAGAAAAGAGAGTTATTGCCTCTAAAGAGCAAAGCATATCCACTAGCAATTTTATCTGATTGTGTACGCACACTCATTTCTGTCTGCCTTGATATTTCTTTTGGAGTGATTTCACTACCCACTTTTCATTTTGGAAGATTTCACATTGGACATTAAATTATACCTTATATATTATATTAATAAGGTTAAAAATTCTATAAAATTACACTTTAGAAACATTTTATATAAAATTAAATTTAAAATTTATTTTTTATTCTTTATATGATAATTATAACAAGGGTCTAATTTTCATATTATTTACACACTAATAAATTAAATAACATATAAGAAAAAAATATCTACAAATTTATTTATTTTCTTAAAGTTTTAGATTAAAAATGACCTCGACTATTTATATGAGTCTAACTCATATTTCTTTGGGTTTAAAATTTTTATAATACTTCATAATTAAATTTTTCAGTTTGATCCTATATTAAAAATGTTTCTGACAAGTGTGTCTTATTAAGTATATGAAAAATGATATAATTAAAAATCTTTTAGTGATATACTAATGTGAAAAAAACCATTAACTAAAGATTTTTTTTGAAAAATAATAATAATTTTTTATATAAATCTCACTGATGTTTTATTATTTTTGAGATTTCATTCTTTTCATTTAATTTTTTAATAATATATTATATTTATTATCTGTTGCGAAACAATTATCATATTAATTATAAATATATAAATTTACATTTAAAATGTTGAACTAGGAATGTGAGAAAGAATGTTCATAAATTGTTTACAATGAAATAAATTAATGAAAATGAAATGAAGTAGTTAATAGATTGGTTTTCTACTTTTGGGAAAGGAAGATGCTCATAGCATACACTTTTTCAGGTGACCTATTTTATTTTTTGTCCTTTAGTGCCATGCCATGTTAGATGTTACACTGCCTTAGCCCCCACCTTGTTCTTTCTTCAAATGGGCCTCTCAATTTGAAAGTGGGAATGCAAAAAATTGTTGCCAACTCATGTGATCAATCGATTGAAACACAGTTAGGTATCGATATTATTATATAGATTATCGTGTGCACAAGATTTTGAAGCTTAGGAATTATTGTGGTAATGCAGCAAATGGTATACGATTATTGGTTAAACTCAATTCACTTACAATGAGAGCCATTTTTTTTTTGTTTTTTCCATTTCAAGGGCAACGCTCACTAGAATTGACCAAATAAACCTAGTCTAACGATGGTTAATGAAATGAGTTAGGTTAGATTGAAAAATAATAATAGTAATCTATTGATTCTAACCAAATTTAATTTGATTACTGTAGTTTATTTGAGCTCGATCATTAGGGTAGGTTTATGGGCAGATCAGTTTTTTAAAAATAATTATTATTATAAATCAATATTATTTCAATAAAATATTTATACTTTTTATTCAAATCGCCATGTTTAAATCAAATTTAATTTATGTAACTTAAATTTTTAAAAAAATAATTTTATTTTTTAAGAAATTAGATTTACTTTTTAATTTTGCTTATAAAATTATATTTGATATTTTTATGAGAGTGAGAGGTGTTAAGGTTTTTCAAATACAAAAAGAAAAAAATGGATAAAGAAGAAGTTTTAATTCGACGCTGATGATGATAGAATTGAAAAAAAAAATAAAAAAACTGATATAATATCAAAGACTATGTGAAGTATCATTTAAAAAAAAAACTACAAACTAGTAATTAACTTCTTTTACTGTCTTAGTAAAATAAACTTTAACACTAACTTATATTTGGTCAAACACACATTTTACACGGTGAAATAAAGGAAAATCATTTAATAAAACTAAAAATGTTAACCTTTATTTCATTAAATATTTAAAAAAAAATCAGTTACATGTATCTTTTCCTTGGTTTATGACATAATTGGTCTGGTCCATTCTTACATTGGGTCATTGAATAAAATAAGCTTAAACAAATACTCTTCCAAATTTACGACGATTGGTCATTTAAAATACAAAAACACGTGCATTTAAAATATATAAACAATCAAGATATTATTACCAACTAACTAAGTATACCCTATTACATTTCAATTAGTCCAACACTTATGTTTTTAAACATTCTTATTCAATTAACGACCTTATTAATTTTTAGTTTCCAACTTCTTGCTAACATTTCCAATGTTTGGTCAAACACCTACCACACCCAAAATGAAGAAGACTAATTTAATCACCTTTTAAACTCTTTGCCCCTCATGAAAATCATGTGGGGGCTCCTATGTCATTTGTGAATTGTTGGAAGCAAATTACTGCACCAACCTCACAACTTAGAAATTAAGGAGAAAAAAAGAGAAATGAGACCACTGACTTGATGACCAATTACTTTGTATTGTGTTAAGATAAGCATGCGCAATTTTTTATTTTTTATGTTTTTTCAACCACCCTTTCCTTGATTACTCTGATTCATATTTGGATTTGTAGGACCTCATACCAAGAGCTTTCTTCATCCCAATTATGAAGTTATGCATCATGGAGCATGCCAATATCACTTTGCTTTCACCAACTTTTATTTTATGTCTATACATACCAACCATTTTTACCAAACAAATTACTATTTGTCTGTTTGAACTCAATGATGCTGTCAAAAATCTGGGGCAGAATTAGGCCCAAATGCATTTAGAGGTTAGGGATTTTGAGCAAGGCCGAAACTGGCTTCTACAAAAAAAAAATTGCTTTTATTATAACTTTACAAAAATTTGCCAAATTCTTTTTACACCCTTATATTTCTAAAAATACCAAAATGAATTTAGGTATGGATGTGTGTTGACGTTGTTAGTTTGTGGTGAAGGTTGTTATGTTTCCATTCTTTGGCGGTGGTTCGGCGGTGGTGCCAGTGTATGTTCGTGGTGGTCAGTGGTAGGTGGTTATTCATTGGTTTTTTTTCTAATTAGTTTTCTGTTTACATTATTTTTCAATTCTAGAACTTGGAATTCAGAGACTTTTCCTATTATAAAATCTAGAAATTAAATTTGTGATAATTAATATTCTGGATTGTGTAAATTCAAAAAGTAATCTTAAATCTAGCAATAAGTTATAAATTTTACAAATCAAAATATATTTTTAAAATATAATATATTTTGGATTATGTAATTAAAAAAATCCAAACTATTAAATATAGAAACTTTTCAGATTACCTAATCAATAATATAACAAGAAAGAAGCGAAAACATCAAAAAGTATGTTTTACAAAAAAAAAAAAAGTATTTTTTTTAAAAAGAAAAAAAAAAAAAAAGCGAAGCAAGAGAATAGAAGGGGGATATGATTCTATGAAAGAGGTGCTCCTGAAAAGATGAAGAGAAAGTGTCACATGGTCTGAAACCACGGGGTGCACGAAGAATTTGAACAAACAATTTTAGTCAACTAACACTCTAGATTCAAGGATTATACTCACACTTATAACTTGTTAAAACAAAAAATGCTGTATGATGTAAAAATTTGTTGTGAAGGCAAACTTTTTTACCTGTATAATACCTTCTAATTAAATATAAATCTAAATTCTCACTCTTATATGAAAAGTTATTTGTTTTTTTTTTTCCCTCTTTGAACGATGCAGAGTTTTCTTGACACCACTTTTGTCAAAAATTATCTTCAATTTTAACTAATCTTAATTTTAATCCAAAACAAATTTTAAATTTTGAATCTTCACGTACCATGTCAAATTTCATGGTCTTAGATTTGATCAATCTCAGTTTGAAATTAACTTTTAAAATTTAACAAACATGTGGAATTAATAGACGTAGTTATAATATATCTTAATTCAAATTACTTTTTCATAATTTATTCATCATTTTTTAAAGAATTTTCTAATTAATTTATTCTTACTTATTAAAATATGATATTTATTATCCTTTAAATATGAATTACAATAACTATTTTAAATTAAAAAAATAAGCATTATTCAATTAGAGCATAAAAATTTTTCTTTATTCGAAAATATTTTTTAATTTATCTTTTTAATTCCTTCATAAATAGTAAACAAAATTATCTTATTAATTTATTTAATGTAATGTAACCTTCATTATCCTCTAAATATAACTTATAATAGTTATCTTAAAAAAAATGTTTTGTGCTACTCAGACTGAATTCAAGTCAACAATAATTTCTCTTATTTAGTTTTATTTTTAAAATCTTCTTATGGAAGGATTTTCTTTTCCACACGAGGTTTAAACTTATTACAAAACTAAAAAGTCAATAAATCACTGATTAAATAATAATTCTCATAATTGAAGTCAATATTATGAATAATCAAGTTGTATATCTTCTCATCTCAAATAACAAAGAACCCTTTTTTCAGTATTTGGAATGATTTGAATATTTTTCAGAAGTTCTATAACTGAAAAAAAAACTATATTTTAATAAAAAAAACTCTTAAAAATAAATTCTGATTTTTTTTTTAATCAGCAAGGTGGGTAATTCTGATAAAATTGCCATAACCTTAAAAAGTAAGAATAATTTTCGACAGAAACAATTTTGACCAGATTTCATTACGAAACTTTAGGATACCAGTGAATCATGTTTATAGACAAGAAGTGTGAAACGCATAAGGTTTAGTTTTCTTTTATTCTCTAATAGTAACAGGTAGAAAAATCATCTGAGAAACCACTGAAAGCAGAGCAGTAAACAAAGATGAAAACTCCATCAGAAAAATCATTTTAATTACCAATTGAAAACTTAAAACTAATGGAGTGACACTCCAAGCTGGCCAGGGTCGAAAGTAGCCCCATTTTAACAAAAAAAATCTGAAGTCAACAACAATGTCTCTGCATCCTCATCTAACAAAAGGAATGAGTAAGTACTCTGCGTAAAATAGCTGCAATAAGAAACAAGACATCAATAGAAGATTTAGTAAACAATTTGAAATTAAATATACAAATAAGCAGGCATTCATGTCCCCATTGTCACGTGCTTTGAACAAAGTAGCATTTTCACCAGAAGATAAAATTCGACCAATTTTTTGACTATGTTCACCAATTTAGACAGAAAAGAATTTCACTGTAGTAACGTACCCAGGTGTTATATATTTCAATTGGAATTTGGAAGATAATATAAATCAAACAACCATTATTTCTAAAAACGGGAAAAGTAATCAGATAGCTATTCCTTATTTCTTTTGAATAAGGACCTCATTATGATGAAGTCTTTAAGGTTGGCAATTACCTTCCAAATAAACATATAGAAGGATGTAATCGAAGCTTTGCTGTTCAAATCTACAGATTTGGCTTGATACCAGAGAATTGAAGCCAAAACAGCGTGTCCCAGACCCTAACACATTAGCAGAGTAAAATTCAAATATTGTAAAAAAGTTTACATTCACTTGGTATCATTCTGAACAACAATAGACCCTAAGATTGCTTCTGAAAGTGTGCCTGTCTCCTTTAAAGATAAATTTTTACCTTTGGCACTAATAACAAGATTAAAAATTTGAAGTGTGCAACAATAACATACACAGCTATCCTAAAGATACATTTCCTTATTCCATTATATGCTGAATTTGCAACCGTGAAGGAGCACCTCGGTTGAGTAATTCAGAAGACAATTGCCAAAAGGCACAAGACTACCACCCAGTGGGACCTGGTGAGTGTAGATGAAGATAGCCTCGCCCCTTCTACAAGTGGAGAGGCTACTTCAAGATTTGATCCTGTGACATCCGGGTCACAAGGTTAATGTCAATTATCCAACATGCAGTAAAAAAATGCAGCACGAGATGGGAAGCAAGTTTTCCAAATGTTGATATTAGACAACTAATATACAATAAAAATACTGCAAAAGAAGGAAGGCAAGTATATAGATAAACTTCATGCCAAATTGATGTCTAACAAATCAAAATCACAACTCATCCCCCTCACCCTGGAACGAAAGATATAAATGTTTAATTGGAAGCAGGATCCAGCACACCTATAACTGCAGGTGTATAAATGTAATCGCTATTAAGTAAAATACCGTGACAATTTTGCTCCAAAGAAAGGGAGATGAAGCTCCCACCAGGAGGGCGACTCCGTAAGCTATTTCAAGGAGGGAGACACAAGTCCAGAATACCTGCAAAAGAGTAGTTAGGAACAAACAAGGGATATAAGAGGGAAAAACCAATTCTGCTAAGATGGTATATTTGAAGAACATACCGGCTTCTGACCTAACCGTACTGAAAAAGATTGGATGCCAAATACTTTATCCCCTTCAATGTCAGGTATATCCTAAGTATAAAAATCCAACATTTTACTTAGGACACAGAGAACAAAAGATTTGACGGTGAAAACAAACGCGTTCCATAAGAAATAAAAGGTCTTTACCTTAAACAGTGCTATAACTACAGAGAAGAAGCTCATGAATGCAGTAGCAAAAATCAGTGGTCTTGAAAAGACAGGTGACCTCTTGAGCACGTGAGTCTGGACATTGTTACAAGAATTAGCAACCAAAAACATCAAACTTCCTAGGGATATTGATTTGTTGTAAGGAAAGTTATGACATACTAGTCAGATACCATGCTGCTAACACTATTGTTGGGAAAATACATTGATTCCTTTCATTTTTTTCCTTTTGTCCTAGTTTAATACTTATGAAAGGTAATTAGAGAATATAGGCCTCACTAGGACAAGATGGTGAAGATGGATTAATTCATATTGACGGCAGTCAAAATAGTTTATCATGAATCCAAACAAACCAAAACATAAAAAATTGGGATAAAGATTAGTTATTGCTGTTAATTACACAAAAGCTAATGCATGTTAATTCAAAACAAGAAGTCTTTAAAATTAACAGTTAGCTACAGGACATAACCTGCATATGAAGGAAAAAAGCAAGTTGAACTATTACAGCCCGAACAGCAAGAATGCACATAGCTGCTAGGACCGCAAATCTCTTCCATCTCAATAGAGGCACCTGAAGTTTTTCAAACCGACAAAATTCGTAAATATATTGTCAGCACTCAATTACAAATAAAAACGCAGTTAATTTTTTTATGAGCAAAATCAATATCAGACAGGACAGTTACTGTCCTCTTAATTTACCATTTGATTAATTGCTATTGCTAAAATACAATCTCAGGACTACCCAATTTCATAACTCTTAACTATGCTTTTCATAATATGTGGGGAGAAAGGGAGATTAAAAGCAATCCAAACTAACTCACATTGATTGAATAAGCAGTCCCTAGCACAAAACTTACGAAAAGAGCCCAAAATAATGGCCATGAACCTACTATCCAGCCAAGCCAGAAACTCTGCAGAAAAGAATAAAACAATAAGCCTCCTCCCACCCTGTCAATACATCTTGTCTTGACAAATATCATTGAAAAAAGGGACGAATCTATGTGGTACCAGAATTGAAAAGGATGCAACAATAGCAACACCAGTTCCAAAGGAATATTCCCCTGATGCCAATGGAAGATAAGGTTTGTTTATCTGGAAAAAAACACAGCATGAATACAATCCATACGGTAGTTCTCCTGAAAATATTGAGGATGTAAAAGGTTGCATTTTTTAACCACATTCAAAGCTTAACAAAATAATGCATAAACCAGATTTCGATGGTCAAGATTATATAAACTGCTCAAATTTCAAAGCTTAACAAAATAATGTATAAACCAGATTTCGATAGTCAAGATTATATAAAATGCTCAAATTATGCATGTGAGAAGAGAGACTCTCGTATGCACTTAGTCTGCAGGTATCAGAATATCCATCCAAATTTAGATAAACCAGACATGAATTTTGTCAATATAATAAATACATTACTTTTATAGAAAAATTGAGAAGCCTGGAAGACACTGGAAAAAAAAAATCATGATCTATGTCAATTGTTTATTTCTATTAATAAGTTTCATACCTTGTCGATTTCAACGTCAGATAACTGATTCAAACCAACTATATAAATATTCATAAACAAGGCAGCAACCACAGCCTGAAACATATAAAAGAAGTCATAAAGTATTGATTAAGTTAGCAATCGGCTGTTTAAAGGGAAACAACATATTTGGGGTCTCACCTCCAACACACCAGTAAAAAATAATGGAGATATGTCAGATATTTTCTGAACAGCAAGGAGAGACACAGAAATAATGCTTAATGCCTGTCCAAACATAGAAAGTGAGCCATTTTAAAACCTTCAGAATATTAGAATTATCGAGAAGAGCAAATTCATTGTATTTTAAAGCATTCGAGAAATAGTTTCCAAGAACAATTTTCCAAAAGCTTGAACTTACTGTGCCAATAACTGTGTGTGGCCTGGAAAACCTGTAGAAAGCATCCAAGGAATTTTTGACAGAGTCCAAAACGCTTTTTGGATGAAAAGCTTGAGATTCAGACCCAAAAGATTTCTCAGAGGTGGCTTTCACAACAAATTTTATGCTATATTTTTGAAACGTATACCCTCCCCCAATGCCTTTGTAACGATGGTTCAAACTTGGATTCCTCAAACAATTATATTCATTTTGGACTTTCCTTTTGTTCCATGAAGCATTTGGCCCATAAGAACCTAGAGCACCAGATGTTGGAGTTAGTACCAGTGACCATGCATAACATAAAATACAAATAATTTCTTGTTTTGGGAATAAATCAAAAACATGTACAGGGAGAGTTTCATAATCAATATCCAAACTTACCGAAAAGGAAAAAATTAGTTACTGCTCTACCAATACGTAGACGGTTCTCAACTGATTGAGACTATTATCACCAAAAGCTAACTTCTCAATGACAACATATAACTCACTTCCAAACCTAATTTTTGAACTGAGTGAGCTCACACCCAGAGTTCAAGAGTATTCCCCTGTTTTATTTAATATCCTCTTTTTTTTCCTTTTTTTTAGAAACTATGAAGTCACGGGTGTTTTCAATAATAATTATAATAATAATAATAATTTGGAGAGAAAAAAAAAAGGAGGCAGCGAATCTGATTATGAAACTTACTTGCGTGGGAGATGGCGGCACAATGTCTAGTCCGGCAGAAATCTGCACCTGCCACCACCAACAGATGGTGGTGTTAGATTTCTAAGACGGAAAACAGAAGAAGAGAAACAGAGATAGATAAATGAATACCAGTGGTGAGAGACGAAGCATTAGGCAGAGATCGGAGAAGCACCGAATCCATCTATATCTTCAATAACGGTGGATTTTCAGTTACATCAACCCAAACTAACCAAACACTTCACACTGCACACTTCTTCTTCCTCACCTTGCAGCTGCAATTTGAGCAGAGTCCCAAAACAGATTTTTTATATTCATAAGGCGCTCTCTACTCATGTACACGTCACACTCGGAGGATGCCACGTGGCATCCCATGTGGATTTGAAGTTTGCAATTACATTCTTCCTTTCCTTTTCTTTCCTTTCCAAGTCTAACCGACTAACCAAATCAAAATGAACCATTCTCACGTCACATGCAAAAAAACGTGTGTTTGATTTGATGTCTAGATTTGTTATGTCTATATATCAACTTACATCTGAATCATAATTTGCAGGATTTAATTAAATTTTAATTTTAATGTAAAATTGAATTTATATTTTTAATTACGCTCCTATTAATTATTATTTTTATTAAATGGATAATATGACTTGTATTATTATCTCATTTATTTATCTACATAGGTTGATAAACATGAAGTTGTAAATAATATAAAATAATATTATTATTAATATCAAAGAATAATCAACTGTATGAATAAATAAACAAGATAATAAAATAGGTAACAGTCATTTTATTCATTTATGAGAAAAATTAAATGTCAGAGATTCATTTAAAAATATAAAATTTTGAATTTTCCATATACTTTAATAAAAATTAATTAAAAATATTCAAATTCAAAATTTATGAGAAATTTGAAAGTTAATTAAACTTAATCTTACTTTAATTTTATTAGTTAGTGTTTACTTTACATTGGAAAATACAAAAGGTAAAATTATCAACTCTCGTGATAGTTATTTAAAATTATATACACAGTGATTTGTTAGCGAATTATACTATAAAACTACAATTAAACTTTTTTTTTTAAACAATTTTATAATTTAAGTACCAATCGTTTCTATCATTTAAAAAATTAAGAAAATATCAGAAAAATATAAAAGAAATAAATAACGTAACGGAAAGAAAAACATTGCTATATTAGTGTAGTGTCTCCTAATGTTGTCAAATATAATAGAAAAGTTGAAATAAAAAATTATTATAATAAAATATAGAAAGCAACTTTTGTTAAATAATTTAAATAAAATATATTTAACGTTTTCACGTAATGTATCGATGGTCTTACAATGAAAATATCTGATTAACTTATATGAATTATAACTATAAACTAAAATAAAAACGTATAGAGTGAAATTATTATCCTCGGACGTGGCCCCAAAGTCATTCTCTCATCATGCGTTGTCACTTTGTTTGTTGTCACTTTGTTTGATTGTGTGTGGGTCTATCCATATGGGTGCTCACAACAATCAAATTGCTTTTGCTCTTTGCCTCTTAATTTGGTATACTTCATCTTTTTTATTTTTTAAAATGCTAATTATTAAAATCTATAAGATATTAGGAGATAGAGTCACAGAGAGAATGTAATTCTATGTTCTTAAACACCTTTTAGATACATGTTCTACAATTGAATACATAGCTAAAACTGAGCTGTGTAATAGTTACTAAGCCATTAAGTTTCTAACTTTCCCAACTAACTCCTTACACTTTTAGTTTTAACCTCATGCACCTACCTTATCTTATTACTATAATAAATAATGCAATAGCTCGCACCTACTAATATAAACCATGGACCTTTGAACTCTAAATCAATTATTATGGTCAGGTTAAGCTGGTTCTACTTCTTGAACAAAAACATGTTTAACTTCAAACAAATTAAAGTAATGCTTTTAATTGATGTAGACATCTAGTATAATTAGACATGTAATATATGTCTTTGAAATACTAAAAATATGATATAATTTGAGATAATATACAAAATATTATTTATAATCTTATCAACTCGACTTAATTCTCTTATTCAATATTCATATATTTTTTTTAAAATATTAAATAATCTTTTACAACTAAATTACTACTTATTATTTATTAATAACTTAGTGATCATATCTTAGATATGAGAGTATCACTCTTTTTACTTTGAGAGAATTATGCTCCATTCCCATAACATTAGGACCATTACTTAGTAGTAAGTTTTTTCAATTATTTAAGAAATATGCTTTAATAACAATTCAAATAAAAAAACTACTATAGATTTTTATTTATGAACTTCAGAAAAGATCATACACCCTTTTGCGTAGAAAATAGTTTGTATCCTAAATGGCACTGCATTGATCAATAAATACAATTCCGTAACCTTCCCAAACTCTTCTTAGGTGTGAATAACTTGCTTTAAAAATGACAACCTTATTCAATAGGGAACCTTTTATAGACTAAGAAAAGGACAAATTATAATTGATTTAAATTTTTGAATACGAAAATCAAATAAAAGGAATGGATGTGCAAGTCATAGAAAACTCCTTTCGAAAATGAAGGAAAGGTTACCTGTTACAGTAGAAACTAGGAAGCTTTGTCGTCAATTTCAGTTGCGGTAACCATCAAGCGCAACATTGCAAGTTGCAAGGAGATTCCTCCTATTCTCGAAGAAAGCAATAGCTTGAATTGTTTCGTCCAAGAGTAATTGCATCGAACAAGTTGCACGCAATAGAATTCTGAGCAAATCTGAAACCTCTTTATATTTAGCTTTTCATGGGTTTCTTTCCTTTAGTCTGACCAGTGTCATATCTTATTTTGACTACACTATCCATAAGAATATATAATTGAGCAGAGAGAGAACAAAAATCCCAAAAAATAATAAATGAGAAAACGACCTTATAATAAGGTAAGAAAACACGCAATAATGCAAAGAAAACGTTTCAAAACTTGACTCTTGCTTCACCTTTGGGCAATAGAAATGGGGAAAGCAAGAAACATAAATGGATCATCTTCACATTTCAAATAATTGTTAAACAAAAATAGAAATCTTTCTGACGAGGTCTGAAGAGAAAATTTAACAAGACAATGTGTAGTATTTTGTATTTATAAATTGAAGATATATTCTTACTATATTTTATATTTTTATTATTAACATTATTGTGATTTTTTGATCATTAACATCATTGTACTTTATTCTCTAAAATCAATTTTCTTATTTTAGAGCAGTTAACTTTTCAAGAAAATATAAAAATATTATACTATACATAATAATAATTCAGTTCGAGAATAATTATTTTTAGTTGAGTGTTTTAAACATAATGGCATGTAGTACTTTTTTTCCTTTTTAAAAGATAATTCATTTTTCTTTTCCACAAAACATTATTTTTTTTATTTTAGATAATTTTTTTGTTTTTCTATATTCTTATTTGAGAATGTGATTTTTTTATTCCATTTTTAAATAAATATTTATGATTCAAAAAATATTATATAAGAAATTAATAAATTGAACCATGATAAGTGACACTACACCTAAATTATTAGGCAGAGTAAGGGAAATCCATATTTATTTGCATAATTGAAAGCTAGGAGACAAATTTTCTTCCTCAATTTTTATTTGCTTTCTTTTTCTTTTTAGAGTATCTAGGAGACATATTTTTAAAGTGAACACGGCATATTTTGTTTTCTTTATATCATATTTTAAATATTTGTAGCTGGCTAAATAACTCTTCAGTATTTTTATTTATGTATTTTGTCTAATTACAACTTTTTTTACATTCTTCTTTACGGTGGGCTTTATTTTGGGTCGAGTTTTGTTTTATTCAGTGGCTGCTTCTTCATGTACTTCTATATTTTCTTTCTGCATTCTAACAGTGGAAGTAAAACTGTTATTTTATCATTTTTATTTTCTTATCTTTTCAATTGTATTTTTTTTTCACCTTCTTATATTCTGTATTTCACAATTAGAAGTACAAATTTTTTATTTCAGAATTTATAATATAAAAAATTGTATCCTGAATTATATAATCCAAAATATAAAAAAAATATACCTTAAATTACAGAATCTAAAATAATATATTTTGAATTGTATAAATTAAAATATAAATTTTAAAAAAAATTCAAATAACTGGGAAAAGAGGAAAGGAAAGGAACAACAAGAGGAATAATTTTTTTTAATGAATCAGCACTAAGGTGAAGTACCGAGAAAAGGGTAAAAATTAGAATGCTTCTTGCAGCAGCAAAACTTTCCTCAATAGAACAAGTTGGTGGTTGTCTTCTTTTACAGATTCATGTTCACATAAATCTCCATTTATAATTAAAGTAACGGTAAGTTTTGTAATATGATTTGTATTAATTTTTATAGTTGATTTGTTGTATTGGGTAGGATAGATGATAGGCGAGTGAGGATGCAATTTTGGTTTTATAATTTTTTGATTTTATAATCTGAAGATAAAATATTTTAAAAAAAATTATAAAATTTATTTAACCTTTATACAGTTTAAAAGTCATTTTTGTTAAAATTAAACTTTCAAATTGTACAATATATAAAAGCATCTTTTCAATCTTAAAGTTTGTAAATTGGAAATACGCATTTCAATTTAAAAATAATTATCCAAAACTTTAAATTTTTGAATTATAGAATCCAAAAATCATTATAAATTTTGTTTACTTACAAATTTTATAATTTAAAAGGTAATTTTTCTATCGGATTATAGAATTCATAAAACAATTTAATAACTATCGAATTGTATAATTCAAAAACTTTAAAATAGTCTTATCTCTTTCACGACTAGATTGACACCGCCACGCCACCCATTCTGAGCCTAAAACCGCCTCATGAGTGTCGCTTGAACTCCAGCATCTTTTCAATAGCTGCCTTAGACCACCGCTTGAACAGCCGCAAACTATATTCTTCAAAATTTTCAAAACATTCAGCACTCATATTAAACTCAAAATCCTATTTTATTATAAAATATGGATATTTCTGTCTTTTACTCAGGATATGGAGGTGCAGAAAGATATTACGAAGAAGCACTCTAGAAATTAAGGGGCAAGGCCCAAAATGAGACTATACACCACTGTTTAAACTAGAGTATAAAATAACTTTACATCATTATTCAAAAACACAGATACATTTCTTAACATTTAAATTTTTTGAAAATGACATAAACAATGATTTGTGATTAATTAACAACATAAAAATCATATTAACAAGAATTATTCTTCCTGAGCAGAATATTAATGGTAAAAAGGCGTTAATTCCTATTTATTATTATTATTATTATTATTATTATTATTATTATTATTATTATATGATGGAAATACTTATTGCTATTTTAGTATTTTTTTAATACAGTGATAAAAGAGACATGGAACTGGAGAACAGGTATGTGTGTGCATAAAGTATTTGTATATTGTTTATTTAGATTGTGGTTTGGCTAGTTGTGTATAGTATACTCATGTGGACAGTGTAGTTTCTACACATGTTTTCTTTCCAGAATTAGCTAACAAACTCTTTGTAATATTTTTTAAGAGATATTTAAAAATATATTTTTAATTAGAAAACAAACATTCAAAAAGGTACTAACTAAGTTCAATTGAATGTGTAGTATATTTTGATTGATACCAAACTGCACCAAAAGTACAAGATTCACATTGAGTATACTTTCTTTTAAAATTTCCAGTCAATTAGTTCTTTATTTTTAAAATTAAGATTTGATAAAATTCTTTTTACATAAATTCTCCAAATTCTCTATCTCTCTCTTTCTCTCTCTCTTTATTTTCTTTTTACAGAATACAGCGATCAAAATATTTAAATTAGTATTTTATTCCAAAATTACTTAAAATAAAATTATTTAAAATTTATATTTTCAAGTTAATCTACACATTCTTAAAAAAAACAATTTTTACATTAATCTTTGGATTTGTAACTTTTTTTTTTTTTTTTTTTGCATATCTAAAGTTTATTACAAAACACTGAATATTTAGACATAAAATTAAAAGTGGAAGTAAAATAATAGGACAAAATTTGTTGAATTGTGAAAACAGAAGGGCTTTGATTTAAAAAAAATAGGTGACTAAAAATTACTTCTAATTATGATTTAAGTGATAATTTCTGCATTAAGCTTAATAATTGATATAGATACTTATAAGCATTAAACTTATCCCATGAGTGATACAATTCATAAGAGATCATGGGTCATTTTCAAACACAAGTCTTCGTTTTTTTTTTTTTTCTTCTTCTTGGGGACCATTCTCTGTCATTTCAATTTTAAAATGGAAGTTTTGTTAATCCATTTCTCTAGTTCTTGAAAACACTGTATTAAAGTTAAATAGCAATCGCACTGTTACCCACAATTATGATTTGTTTGAAATTTGATGCGTGATTTATGTATAACTATTAAAAAGGATTATTTGTGTAATCATCAGTGTAGTGTATATTATATTATTAATTTTATCTTTCCACCCATGGGATTAAATCTTTATACATAACTTAATCATTTTCAATTATATAATAACTAAAAAGTTTCAAATACTATTATAGCCCTTTCTTACAATTTTAAACAAAAAATGAACATAATTTTTACTTTTTCTTTATCAATTATCACAACCTCTCTACTGCATTGTTTAGAACATGTGATGAAATACAAGACAATGAAAGAAGAAAAATAAATAGATGAAAATTTTCATTACAATATTATTTTATCTACTTTTTATTATTTATTTTTATGTTATTTTTATTATTTTAACATAAATTTAGTCATATTTTTATTTGAATAAGTATCATAATATTTTTTTCTAAATCATATTTTTTAATATTTTATCATTATAAAAAAGAGACACACAAGCACTTTTTAAACACATGTGTTTATGCTAATCTATAACAATAAATAAACACGAGACACCCTTTTGTGTATACAATTTTTTATAATTTTACTTTTTAAGTATTTTTAAATTCAAATATCTATTCACAATAAAAAACTATGAATTAAACAAAAAAAATTATTAAATGCATATGTTTATGTTTATATTTTTACCTTTATTTTATAATTCAACAACAATTTTATCGTAGAAACTTTTTAGGATAAATAAATTATAACAGAATTCTTTTATTTGTATGGTAATTACTTTAATTGAAAAGAAATCTATTTAATTCTTACCCATGTAAGATCATTTATAATTTTACAGTGGCACTGTTTATTTTTATTTTATTTGTTGGTATTGTTTTGTAAGATTAAATTTATGGAGAGATTCCCATAAAAAGTTTACCCAAGAAGCATCTCATAAAAGGTTTATTATTGAAAAGCACAGAGAAATTGCCAGTGAAGTTCTTGCATTACATTTTCACTTTATGAACCCTTTATCATAAAAAAGTTAATTGCTTTAATGCAACACAGTAATAAAATAAATTAAATGTAGAGTTGGGAGAAAGAAAAGAATAGAAAAGAATGGAAAAGAAAGAAGTTGTGAAGTACAGCAAATAGATAGAACGACAAAAGATCCAACATATCACACACAACACAACACAACACTCTCACTCTAACAGCACTTTCACACTCTCTCTCCGACCAAAATGCCGATTAACGCGGAATCTACGCCGCCACCGGTCATCGGAAAAATCGGTCCTTACACTGTTTTCATGACGCCGCCGTCTACACCCAAACCCTCCGATGACCCCGTTACCACCACCAAGATCGCCCCTCCGCCGCCACAGATTCCCAAAACCGTACCTTCCCCCAAACCCCTCTCCGATTCCGACGATTCCATTTTCGGCATCTTCAGAAACGCCGTTACCAAGGTTCAAACCGGTACGCACTTTACCTTTTCAGCTCTTAGGTTAGGTTAGATTTTGTGTCGACGAGAACAGAATGTGTGAAACATTTATAAAATTTAAGGTTAAAATTATAAATAAGACCTATAGTTGGTAAGTTAAAGCCGTTTTTAGGTGATTTGGAAGTTGAATTTGAGTTGTTTAAAGTGTGTGACAGTTGTGATGGATGACGTTTATTTTTGTAAATATGGTTTAATCATAATTCTATCTACTTTTGGAAACACCTTGATTTGATATCTGAAATATATATGTATGCGTGTGACTTCAGAATTATTATAATGGATGACCTAGTCTTGTGGGAATCTTTTTGGGTATTGGCATTCTTGTTGGTGTTTTGTTTACTATTTTGGACAAACGCATCTTTTCCTTCTTTTTTTTTTTTTTTTTTTTTTTTTTATTTTTTTTTTTTTTTTTTTTTTTTTTTTTTTTTTTGTTAAGTTTTTTGGTTCTAGTTCGCTGAGATATGTATACGCTCTCTTCTCTTCACGTGGCGGCAAGCAGGAAGTTAAGTCTCAGATATAGCGATAGGTAGTTGGGTTCGAAGTCAATTTTTTGTTTTTTGAAGTAATGAATATGTGTATTAGTTGCTGTCTACCATGCACTTTGCTGTTGAAGGTGCATCCAACTCTTTAATGTTTATAGCCATAGATTTTTTGTATGAAAATATCCATAGACTTTACATGAAAATAGATCTATGGCTGCAAAACATGGTTCAGCCGTGCACCAAACTTTATTGAAATGTCGTGATTTGTGATATTAGTTGTCCTTACATTTTGTTCTATCTAGTCCTATTAAGTTTGGTTCCACTGACCTAAACTTTTCACTTTTTAAACTCATGCCGTGTTCTGTTATTTCTTTGAAATATAACAAACATAAAATAGAAACCATTGTTATGTTCGGCCTGTGTAAACACCTACCGAATACCGCTTGGAAGTTTGGTATTTTTTATAAAATGTGTATTTTTTGGGGGTAAGGAAACTTTGGTAACTTGGTTACATAGTGATTGGAGATAACCGTGGGTGGGTCTTTTGTTTTCCACTTCTCTGGTTTGCTGAAGTGAAAATAAACATGCCCTGGATTAAGTAATTTGAACAACGGCCAGGGGCAGTGGAAACTGTGGCTGAGTATTCTATTGTAACTCTGCATTTCACGTTTCCTTATTCTAGTAAAAGAAGTACTTGGCTCTAATTGACTGTTCCTGTGTGTGTGTTGCTTCAGTCTGGTTGGGGTAACTGTTTATTTCTGATGTTTTGCATTGCACAAGAATATATGAATGAGCGTGTATTGCCCCCCTTTTTATTTTGATTTCAGATCCTACAATACAATAGGTCTTTGACTGAGGCTTTTCATTATCTCGTTTATTCTGAGAACCACTACTATTATGTTACAATACCCATTACCTTTTTCCTTTTACAGCTCACTCAACTTTGGATGACCATGTGGCACGTTGGTTTGGATTAAATCAGTCAAAATATCAATGGGCTCTTGATGATTATTATGAGAGCAAGGGAATGGTAAGCAATTGACTGATACTAATATTTGCAGCATTAGTGTTTGTGTCCTTTTAGAATTGGATATTCTTTTGCTTGTTTCGATGTGACTCCCTTTGGTAGTTTAATTTGGACCGATGTTACCACCAAATTTGGTGGTTTCATCTGAGAACCACAAATCGGTTCATGGCTACCTATTCACGGTTCTTTTGAGAATTGGGTTGCTCTAATTTGCAATTTGGTGCATTAAACATGTTGAGCAAAGCTGAGGCAGAGGATGTAGGGTGGCGGAGCCTCCAATGGAGACTTTTGGTTTCGGAATTTGCTAATTTTACTTTATGGGTTGACGGGAAACACTGATGTAGAAGGATGAGAAAGAGAAAGAAAAGGAGAAGGTGTATGTAGTGACCAGGATCCCATATCCTGTAAATCTGAATTTCACCTACTAAAAGGACGAGGCAGCTAGATGAGGAGAGTGAAAATGTACTGTCTCTCAATCACTGATGATTCCACTTCAGAGTGGCCTAGGGAGACTAGATGGAACTGTAGTTGCAATAATAAATGGTGAAAATTGTAAAACTGTAAGAAATGGTTAATTACTCCTTGATTGGATTGTTCATGAGTTTATCAGTCCAAAGGATTTCACCTTTTTTTAAAAGTGTTATACTAAAAACTAAAATAAATCATGAATATGTTAATGTTATGTCATTATGATTGATAACAAATATCACATTACCTACTGTAAGTATAAAATTGTTGCAAACCCAAATGTATAGACTAAGTGTATCCCCTACATGTCATATATTTGACGTAGTAACTTACTGCATACGAGACACCTGACCAGGTACTTGTACCCACACTGAAGAGTATTGTGTATCAGGTACTTGTGATTGGAACTGTTATGTTGATATCCTACTTCACTTGTGTTAGAGTACTACTTTATATTCCTTTTATTGAACTTTTATTTCAACAAGAACCTTTTCTTGCTGGAGTTCTGATATATCAAGTAGATGTGGGGTTTAATTAGTTGTATGCCATGTCCTAGTTATTTGCCATTCGCTTTTAAATTATTTATAAGCATCAGCAATGCTTGAACAGTTGCACAATCTTATTTCAGGAAGTATGTTTAATCTTAAAAGTAAGTATAAGTTCTGTGCTAGCTTGTGGTAAAAGATAAATTTACTATAGCTATTATAGTTGGACTATTGTTAAGTTGTGTTTGAGCATCGGAGAGCATCATAATTATGGGTTCTGCATTGACTTGTAGTGAGAGGGTATTATGCAAGTTTTTTTTAATGGAGTTGCATGAGATTTAATCTTACAAGAGGCCAATCTTCTCTTTTACGATGTTTAGTGGGGTTTTGCGTGGGGTTTCAATATTTTGGGATGATTGCTATTTATGATATCATGGATTTCGTACTTCGCTGTGATATTCGATAAGGAAAAAATTTAGAGGGGTCTTAGGTTGGAAATTGTCAAAGATAAAAGGCATTTAACACAATTAAGTCTACCTTTTGACCACATGGTTTTTGTGTAATTTAATGTAGGAGCTACTGTCAAAGTTAATATAAACATTAAGGACCTTTTTGTGCCCACTTAGCAAACCACAAAAATAAATTCCTCCCACTATGTCACATGTTTCAATATTTGTGGTTGAATTTAATGTGGGCACACCCAAATTACGTTTAACAGTTCATACATAATTATGTCAAAAATCAATTTTACTCAACTTTAAAACAAGTGCGGCCATCCCTGGTTCTTTACAATTAAGTTAGTATTTTCATACTATTTTATTTGGCTAATTGATCTATGATTTAATCTTACGAAAGTTAGAAGGAAGTGCTCAGTTCCAGTTTTAGCAGCCAAAATGATAGCTAGAGAAGTACAATTTGGAGTCTGGTGAAAAGTGTCCAGAGAAAAGTGTAGTTTGAGGCAGATAATGGACTCCTTCTGTGTTGCTCTCAATATAAAGGCCCTTTATGCCACGATTTTGCTATGGCTTCTGTTATGAACTTTTTCCTTGTATTTTTCTTTATCTCCAAATGTATGAACTGGTCAATAGGCCTTCCATTGCAAATGGTGTTGTATAATTATGGAAACAATCTGGGATCTTGACCTTTCTGGTTGGGAGTATGGTGCCTTTTCATTCTGAGGAATGAGCATTGTATTTTAATTCTAAATAAATTTATTGTTATCCAGTGCCCATGATCACTCCCTCTTTGTAAGTGAACACATGATTTTCACGTAAATTATCATTATATATAGGATATAGCTCATTGTTTCTATAGCATAGTTGAATTCTCGTCTGACTTGCATAATAAGAAATGTGACTGCATGTGTGAGTTTTTTTTTTTTTTTTTTTTTTTTTTTTTTTTTTTTTTTTTTTTTTTTTCACTTCTAAAATTTAGAGATTTTGACTGTAGGAAAAAGGAGACATCAAAATGAAAGAGGTCTCGAGCAAAGTACAGAGTGTCTGACTTGCCTAGAGTTTGGTGGTAAGCAGTCCTACCTTTGGTAATTTATTTATCCATGTATGCATAATCCTTTTAACTTGATGACTTGTATCATTATGCAGGATTATTCCAAAGTGAGGTGTGAAAAAGACACTTGCTTTGAGTATATTTATACCTTTGTATTTACATGTGGAGTAGAATGAATGGGTCGGATATGTCAAAGTTATTCGATCTACATCCATTGATATGATTCAATGGTTATTTTCCAACTGCTGCCAGTTGAGTCTGATTGGACAGTCTACTACCTGTAATCTAATTACCAAGTTATTTTCTGGGGCAAATGATTTGTTTTTGTATTGCAGTCTGGGTCATGTTTTTGGGTTTCTCCTGATCATTTTGTTTGTCCTATTCGGAGTAAACTCTGCGAAAACCCTATGCAGGCGATACTGATTATTATATATTGGAAAAAAATCATTGGTTATCAGCAGTTAAGTAATTTTCATCTCACCGTTTTAAGTTTTAAAATCATAAAGCTGTAAGCATAAAGGGATTATGTTGGGATCCTGTTTGTAGAAAATATTAGTCATGAAAATGCTGGATTATGTAGTCAAAATAGTTGTAAATATGATTGAATTAATAAATAGTTAGAGTGGCACGTGCAAGTAAGTCTTGAGGTTGGAAGTTGGTATCCGGAATAAGGGACGTTAAAACACAAAAGTTGAGAGATAATTAATTGAAATGAAATAATATATGAGAAATGTAACACGTTGTGGTTGAAAACATCAAACTTTCAAGTTAAAAATACCAAATCTAAACTTCAATCTTCTATTAATGCCCTTACTAGAATGTGAAACATTTCTGAATAAATTGGAAAAGGGAAATACCTTCTTAACGAATTATCAATCTTCTAAGAATAAATTTTAGTACATTACATTTGAGTATCGAACAAAAGTTGACATATATAAAAGTTCTTCACAAGAAATAATAATAATAATAATAATAATAATAATAATAATAATAATAATAATAATAATAATAATAATAATAAATAAAAATAAGTAAGAGTACGAGATAGATGTAACTCTTTCGGTAACTTCCTTATATAATCTTTTACCATATAGACAATAAGATAAATATTAACAAGATAATAATAAAAATATTTAAAAGATAAACAAATCAACTATTTAATTGTATATAATAATTGACTTATAAAAAGCGACCATATAAATTTTGAAATAAGCATATCAGCAAATTTGATTAATAATTGACTAATGATTTTAGTTATTTAATGGTAATTTTATATTATAAAAGAAGAATATAAGGATGGAGTTGATCACAGTTCTGTTTTTTTTCTTTTTTATCTAACACATTATTAACCATAACCGAAATCCTTCTCAATAATTCAAATGCAATTCGTTTACTTCTAGCATTTCTTTAGAAAGTCAACTCAGTAGCAAGGGCAAAATTAGCTATTTTTCTTCTCATTAAAAATGAAATGATTTTTTTTTTACATGCTTATAAGTTAATGTATTAAAATGAACCAACAACCAAAAAACCATAAAAATTAGTATTACGTAAAAATATAATCTGTATAGAAAAAGTGATGTCGAGCTCCACGTTCGGATGTGAACTGATAGGTCATAAATGGGAACTAAACATGCACTAGCAAAGTACGCTATTGATATATCTAAGGTTGTGACAATGCATAGAAGTTTTCTATATTATATTTAGCTATGGTTCATGTCGCGTGGCTTCAATACATGAGGCTTAGGTCAAGCAATGTAGTGTTTCTCTATAATAGTGCCTTTAAATGTAATTTAAAGAAAGTAAAAAGGGGGGAAATAAGAGAAAGAAGAATTGTGAAAAGGAGAAAGTAAAAAAACTTATTTTTTTTTTAATTTCTGTTGTGAAATTTAGAATCTACCATTTTAAGTAATCAACATTTTTGTTAATAAACTTTTTCATTACAGTATTTATAATCCAAAATTAGAATTTGAGATGGTTGATTAAGTTGGAATAATTCCTTTTGAATATATCCAAGTGCCTGGTAATAAAATGAAAGAATTGAGTAAAAATACCTTCTTTGTGAAGTTAAAAGCATTTAAAAAATATCAATAATTGCTACTAAATAAATTGATTAAACCAGTATACAATATAATACTTAATTTTCTGAATTCAACTATTTCCCTTCTTAATTAAAAAAAATATTTAACTATATAATATTATAGATAGAAAGAAAGGCATCGAAAATGTTTATATATATATATATATATATATATATATATATATATATATATATATAATGATATATATATAAAAAAAAAAAAAAAA
>Ga0209700_102814_pt1 | contig 34646 bp, 23 predicted proteins | sample SiratroredBW_FD_187528 | JGI IMG/M metagenome (GOLD analysis project Ga0209700, IMG submission 187528) | Root nodule microbial communities of legume samples collected from California, USA - Siratro red BW (SPAdes) (version 2) | ecosystem: Host-associated > Plants > Roots > Nodule | place: USA...
AAAAATTTTAAAAAAAAAAAAAACCAAAAAAAAAAAAAAAACAATAGATTACACTGTAAATATGGTTGGAGAAAATTTAATTGAATCACAAGTAAGTTCAGAAAAATTGTACACACAAATCATATACTAGTTTTTTTTTCTTTTTCTTTCAAGAACTACAATCAGTTTCTTTGTCAATCAAGAAAAAACTCTATTATACATTACACAGTACAAATCAATTACAAGAATAACACCAAAAATAATACAAAGAACCACTCTTGCATTTTGAAAGAATGAAATGCAATACCTCTAAAACCCTATATAATTACAGTGAAAGAACTTTAACAAACACACAGAAATGAAAATTTTGAAACAAATACAAAGATAATTCTGCAACCAAATGAAAATACAGGTTCAAAGATCACAAAAAAACTTCCTACACTACACTATAGACCACTTCAACGTACTCATACTCAAAACATATAGACTATCTTAGTAAAAACTATTTTTCACTCGAAATGATTTCAAATTTTTATTCTTTCACTTTGCTTAAAACATATATTTATAAAAATATATTTTATCTATTTCAAATGATTAAATCTTTCATTGAGTTGATTAATTTTACTTAAATGAAATTAATTAATTATGTTAAACATTCAATCTGCAACATTAAGGTTTTTCTCAAAACTTTCTTTATAAACATATTTTAACTAAAATATTACTTTAAAGCAATTGCGTAGATTATATACTCTTCTAGAGACAAAAATACTCACACTTAAACTATTCTACTAAATCAGATATTTATAAATTCTTCTACACTTATTAGATTCATTAAAATATAATTAAATACAACTATACCTACATAATTGATTATGTTTCAAATAACAATTCATTATTACTAACATGTGATTATGGTTGTTTTTTACTTTCAAATAAATCCATTTCTTAGTACAGTCCAAGACGATTTTTCTACCTCTATGCACCCTATGTAGCACAAGTGCATGCAAATTTCAAATTAATTCATACTCTCAGATATCTTTGCAATCATGCTATCCAAACACATTAAAAAAGAACCCACTAATTCTAATTAATGAATAACTTTATTGTATAATTCCATTCATAGGTAATAAACAAGATAAAAATACACAAAATTTATCAACAGATATTTGTTCATCGATAAATTTAAATTATATAGAAATTTATATTTAAGTAAATAATTTATATATTTTACTTGAAACTTTTAATATTATACACTTAATGTTTAAAAATACAAAAAATATTTTAACGTATACTTGATTGATTATATTAATATATAAAAATAAATATTTAATATATTTATTTAAAACATAAAAACTGTATATAAATGAAAAATGTTATGAATATTAATTATTATTTGCATATCAATAAATATTATGCTTATATACTATTATAAATATATTAAATTATTTATAATTTGCTATTTATGATATACTTATATTAATTTAAAATTATTATATGTGACATCATAGGTAAAGGATTAATCTACAGGTACGGATACACGTATAAAACTTACAGTTACTACCACCTCAATTTTATGATCATATTTTTATTATGATTATTATTATGATTATGATTTTATTAATAATGTTAATTATAATAATAATATTGACAATAATATTAATATTAAAGTTAATAATATTAATAATAATAATATTAATATTAACATTAATAATATTAATAATAACAATATTAATAATAATATTAAGAATAATATTAATAGCATTAAGAATAATCTTAATATTATTATTATAATAACAATATTAATTGTATTAAAATAAAAATAATAGTTTTAGTAATAATAATATTAATATTAACAATATTAATAATGATATAAATAATAGTATTAATTATTAATATTATTTACGGATTTTTTTATAAATAATTATATATTTTACTACGAAAAATAATCAAGTTATTATTTTAATACATATAATTGGCAAGATTTGTCTTAAACATATTTGAGGACATAAAGAAACATTTATAAGTTTGATTTGTTAGCTATTTGAAATTAGTATAAGATGTTTAGATATATGGAACAGATATTTTATCAATTAGGTTTAAAATATTAGGTTGATGCAAGCTTAGGTGGGTAAGTTAAAATGACAGATAGTAGCAAATAATTGCAAGGTGGCAGAGTTGATATGATACCTAATATGGCTAATTTATGGGTAAATCTATGACACTTCCATGTGCAATCCACAATCCAACACCACATTTCCTAACACCCAATCTTTCTTTATTCACCAATTCAAGCTTTTATATGCATCATTTTCAATCCCTTCCAAACACTTCAATCAAGATTATCCACTTTCATACTACACTCTATTCATGCAAATATGTTTTTTGTTTTTCACCACCAATTAAATACTATTTTATTCATCATTTATCTCCAATTTATGCTTGGAACATTCCAGAGACACATTTCTCTACGGCACTTTGACTATATTAATATTAATTTAAGAAACAATTATCCAAAAAATAGAAGAAAAAATATATATACGAAGATATCATGAAGTTGGCCACAGCAAAGATAACATGTAGCAACATTATTCGGCTTCACATGATAGCTATGTATAGCTAAATTGAAAATTGGTAATCTTCAATTCATTTTCAATGCATCTCTCTCTCTACCAATCTGCTAACTACTAGTACTTTAATTATTACGTAATATATCTGGAACTATTAATAAATTATTTTAAATAAATTTATCAATTTTTTTATAAGAAATATTTAGTTTATTTAAATAAATAAGTTTAAATATGAAATTCAGTTTAATTAAATATATGGGTCTATTCGAGTTTTATAAACTTGGCTTTAAAAGGTAGATATTATTTTATTTTATGCGTGTTATAGTAAAAATGTTAATTTTAAATACGAAAAAGGAGTAGCACTAAGTAAAGTACTGTTTTATCTTAAAAAAACATTCTTAATTAACTATTAGATTATTCCCCCTTGTTTATTGAATTAAATTAATACATTTAAAAATACTTCAAGACATTATTGGTTATATGGAATAAAAGTATGCTATAGAATGATCCAGTTAAAATTAAGTTAAATTTAAATCTTAAAATTTTCTTTTTGAAACAAATTAATTAAACTTAAAGGTTAGTTTTATCATTTTTTGGTATCAAACTTAAATTATACTATCAATTTTTATTCATTAATTTATACTTATAACTAGAACCATATATTGTCTTACCTTAAAAAAGTCAACTCAATTTTCGTAAAAGTTGCACCTTCTAACCAACTATCCATATTAAAAATATTTTTTAATTGAATTTTTAGTTTGATCTATGTACATTTTGTTTATGAAGTTTTTTTTAGCTGATTAAGTCTTTCTATCCTAAATTTAAAAAATGGTCAATTTATTAGTTTTCTGTTATCTACAATCCTAAACTTCTCTTTTTCTATTGAAATGTTTGTTGAGTTTGTGATGCTTTTAAAATATAAAATAATTTTAAAAATTCAGAAATAACATATTTAGAAAATTTTGAAAACAACGAAGAATTTTATAAGATGTACTATTTAGGCAGGGTAAAATTAGATTTTTTTTCTAAATTTAGTTTTGGATAAAAGCTGATGTTTTTATTAGCGAATTTAGTGTAAAATGTTTAAAATAATTCAATCCACTCAAGTTACAACATTATTTTGAGTGAAAGGAAACTTAAAGAGACAAAAATCATTCATAAAGGAAGAAAATTACAACTAAAACAAAAACTATCTACAAGTAACCCCAAAAAGAAGAAAAAGAACATTGATATGAAGTGTGAGAGTCTTCTCTCTCGCAAATGCTTACTCTTGCTTCTATCTTTCTCCATTTCATTTTTGTAACACCTTCTAAAGCCCTTCATATATTCCTTTTTATTCAACTCCTTTCTCTTGATCATATTTAAACTCTATTAATCCACACAACTAATGCACTCTAAATAGCTTTATAGTTTTTTCATAATATAAAAATTCTAATATAAACTACTCAAATCCAACACTGGATCGACCCCAATAATTACTAGCTTATCATGGAGCAATGACATATTTAGTGCGCACAGATAAAAAGGAAACCACTAAGATTATGCACATTTTCAAGAATTTTTGTATACAATCCAACATACTAGTATACACAGCACAAACATTAACATATGTTTTAATTCAAAAAAAAAAAAAATAACAAAAATAAACGTGGGTAAGGGTGGTCACTTCAAATTTATTAATAACCAACTAATAACTACTCTAACAACTAAAATTAAATTTCTCAACCTCCATTCACCAAAACTTTTTCACGATATTATTGTCTTTCAACTCGGCGGCTCCACCACCACCACGACGTCGCTCCTCCGGCGGGACCCACTCTCCGGCGTGGCGGGTTTCTCGAGGAGGGAGTGGCGGCAGTTGGGGCAGGAGGAGTGGGAGAGGAGCCACGTGTCAATGCAGTGCACGTGGAACCCGTGGTTGCACTTCGGCAGCATTCGAACCCTGTCCCCTTTCTCGAACTCCCCGAGGCATATGGGGCACTCCGTCGCCGGGATGGTCTCGCTGGAGGCACCGTACACCGCCACAGGGATGCGGCTGAGCTCACGCCGCTTCAGCCCCGTCCCTGCAAGGCGCGCCGCCGCCTGCTCCGGCGTCTCGTCGCCGAAGCGCCGCCCGCACCGCAGCGCACACCGCGCGATGGAGTTCAGCCCCAGCGCGCATATCAGCGCGCACAGAAGCGCCGCCAGAATGATCACCATGTTGGTGTCGAAGTTGGCGTCGCTGATGAACGTGTCGCGCGTGTTGTTGCCGTACGACGGCGGCATGCTCAGCTCCGTCTCCAGAAACCGCCGTTGCGTCATGTTTGATCGGTGGCTCACTCCGAACAGAAAAAAAAAAAAAAATTCAACTGGGTCTCTTCAATTTTATGGAAAGTTTTAGACTTTGTGCAGAAATCTTGATGGGGTTGGGTTGTGTGGGTTGTGTGGGGTGGGTGATTTTTGGGTTGGTGTGTGTGCGAACTCTGAGTGTTCTTGTGAAGATTGGGAGTAGTGAAGGACACGGAACAAGGGTTTAATTGGAGAATCGCTAGCTTTTTCTTTTGGGGTGATGGGATAAGGAAAATGAAAGGGTGAAATTTTGTTTTGGAGGGTGGTTGTTATCTGAACTGGGGACCGTTTTGCTGCTATATTCCCAGCTTAAATCTTTCCACAGAGATGCATGGTCCTTATGGAACAACACAACAAAGCAAAGTGCAAAACAGGTTCCAGATTGCAGAGAATTTTTTACCTATGATTTCACGTATATATAGCTCTACATACACATAGTTTTGGTATTATCTTTCCCAAAAAAACAATCTTACATGAATCAGACACGACCATATATACTAGTAACAAGTTTTGTCTGACACTAAAACTAATGGTTAAATTAATACAACCTTTTCACATTTATAACATATATAATGAATAGGTAGGAGTGGCCCTGAGAGAATATATGATGGAAGTTTCTTTCTTTTCAATTGGGATGAGATTTGTGGTGCATAAAAGGGAAATTTATAGAAAGTGGGGCTAGGTGAGTTGTTGGACTTAAAAGGAATCAAAAGCTGAAGCCTTGGCTGTCAGAGATACAGAGCAATTAACTCACATATGGAAGTGAGAATATGTGGCTAATTTAAGGATACAGTGGGGTGTGGTAGTCACAGGTGGTTAATTTACATACCTAATTACCAATAAACCTGTGTAGAATAATATTAAGAAGTTTGGTAGCGAATCCAAAGGAAATCCCTTTAATTTTACGGTTAAACTTTGGGTGAAGCAGCAGGGTTGGGTATGGACCAATGCAAAATGAGGTAGTCCCAAATTTGAGTGTGACTTTCATATGTTAGTAGTAGTGGAAGTTTCGTTGCCAGTGTCTTATTTGGCTGTGGTTTGCTTTTGACATCAGACATAGCAGATGAGAATCAAAATAGAGAAAAAGATCAAAAGGAAAGGGAGAAAAAAGAAAGCACAACGTTCAAAATATCTCCCTCTACCTTCAATTACCCTCTTCGCAGTTTGCAATAGCTACCTCTACACCAAACTGTGCTATTTTGTGGCACCTTTTGACGTAGATTTCTGATGGGACACTGCGTAGTAAAATATATTTTATTTATCCTAGGAAAAGATCGCTAAAGTCTCCACGTATCCCTCTCTAACAAAACTAATTAGATCCTCATATCAGGGAAAAATAAATCTGCACACGCAATCACACACCATTTTACTTTCACTAATATATTCACCTTTCTGCTTGAAGCTACCAACTCTGTGCTTTTCTTAATAATCCAACTCAATAAATAGTAATTGTATTAACAAAATTACAATGAAATTGTACTTTACTCATGTAACGCTATGGAAGATATTATGGCTTAAAATGAAAAGACTAATTATGGTAAGATATACTTCCAAGATTAACACAATATTTGTAAGATGCGTAGTAAAGACTAATATAAGGGTCAGTAAAATAAGGAAAAATAAAACCAATATTAATCAACAGATTTTTGTTTAGTTTATATTGAAGTAATTGATTTTTAATTAACATTATAACTTGTACTTTTGATTTTAAATATTAAATAGAAGTAGTTTTTTTAAGACGTTAAATCCTTGAGAGAGACCTACGGAATAATTGGTATTAGTGAAATTGAATAAATATCGTTCAACTTGTTGGATGGATCCAAATTTTTTTTTGTCTATTTGCATAAATTATTTAAAGTTTTTTGTCAGAGGAACCAACTTCAGTTGAATTTTGCAGCCTTTAGAAATAAGAGGCAACAAGATATGGAGTTGGTCACGGAATAAAATATGGCAAATAATGAAACGTTGCATAAATTCAGTTGAATTATATACATCGATTTTTATGCAAACGACCTAATGCATAGTATGTCGGATCAGGCTTTTTATGTCATTTGCATTGCAGCAGGTTGACCCACGAAATCAAAGTATCAAATTTATGGCACCATTTACCATATACTTTTCTTGGCAACATTACTATCACAAGTGAAAAATTAAATTAATTATTGTACGAGTTTAATTAATTGTTTCATTTATCCACTCCTTAATCTTAAATGCTTCAAGTTAATCTAATTAATATGAATACTTATTTAACATTTCATGAATTAATCTTATCACAGCCCCACTTGACATTAGTTATTTAATCATACTTAACCTATTATTATATTATGATTTGAAAAACAATTTTATTATTAATCTTCAAATCACTTCGACAATAGACAACAAACCAATTATTTGAAAATGTTTGAGAAAGTCTAAATTTAAGTACAATTTAAGATGACTTGACAATGTGAGATAAATATTAATCCAAGTTGTTAGTACAAAAACGTCTCACAAATCACGTTGATAATTTTGGGTCTTGATGAACCGTGATTAAGTCCATATTCTTTCTTATAAATAAAAGGGTATCCCCACATGTATGATTACTTTTCTTATATATATTTACTTGCACCTATTCAGATTTAAGCGTGAGAGAGAGTGTTCTTATAAATACTCCCACTCAATTCGAGCTTGAAGAGAAAGATTCCAACAACTAAAGTCGATTCCATTCATTCCAACTTACTCATTCACCTCATCCGAATATTTTATAAGAAACGGTAATAGTTAGAGAATAGAAAATTGTTAAGAGTTTATTTCAAGACACAAGCTCAAAGGATGGAAATAGCATATGACGTCTATCACGTCAAGTTTCTTAAGGGTGAGCATATGAAGGGTGAATTTTTAGAGTGCACAAAATTAATAAATTTGAGTCGTACATTGCAGTTATTAGAGACACTAGACTACTATGATGTTAATGACTTTGTTGCAGTTAAGATTGTTGACAAAGTAGGATCTAGTCGAAAAGAAGAAAATGTGACAAGTTCAAAGTTCTTGTTTAATGTGTATCTTAATTAATTACAAAACCTTAAACTATACAGATGTTAATCATTGAAGAATTTATGTGTTTTCTCTTCAATATTGTGATATAATTAATATGATAATTTGACACTCAGCTACTGGAAAGCGTTCTGAAGCTTCCAAAATAAAATTGAAAGATAATGAACAATATTGTGCAAAATACATGCCAGGAACGATAAGAGTAACCAAGAATTTGTAACAATGTGAGAGTAGCATGATGACAAAATCTACGAAGTAGTACTTTTTTTTTATCAGTAGTGTGATATATAAATGTCGTAACATTATTATTCACTAACAATTCCTCTAGAATACAACAAAAATTTAGAGTTGATATTCTTTCTAATATTTCTGGTCTGTTGTTTTCTTTTGTCGATAATATTTGTGGTCTGTATGGAATTAAGTTGTGGGAGTGTGTGGCAGATAAAAATATTTTGCCACCTGTTGTATGTTTTTGAATTTTGACCTCCTTGTATCAAATTAATTAAGATATATATCTTTGCTGGAAAAAATTATAAATTAAACATGTTTCTGTTGATGTTTATTGTTCAACGAGTTACATATCTTAAATAAGAAAAAAAAAAAAACTCTACATATCTTTTTGTTTGTGAGAATTGGCGATTCAATATAAACCAGTTAATATCATGTATTTTGGAAATAACTAGAATTACTTTTTATGTTGTATGATGCATATCGTGATTTTGAAAGAAAACATGGTTTCCCTTTATGGCTTTAGGGAATAGTACTAAGTTTATGTAATTATCAATCAATTACACTTGAAACTTATTTTAAGTCTGTCTAACTGTAATGCGATTTTTACTTAACTATCACTAGATAGTACTTGACTAAATAACTAGTTTTTTATTATAAATGTTATCTAAATTTATTTAATTTTATATAAAAAAATCCATTTCTTAAATTGTTTCTTAAATATGTTTATTGAAAATTGTGATTAGACTTAAATATAAGAATATTTTTTGAAATAATAAAAGATTCAATAAAGTTACGTTATTTAAAAATCAGTTAATATTTCTTTGTATTTAAATTCAAATATAATGAAAATGCTGGTTATAGTGACTAACTTATTTGTCTAAAGCAAAATGTCATATTTTCTAACATGACCTGCAAAAAAGTACTTTTTTTTTTTTTTTTTATAAAACACATTATCTATCAGATAAAATTTATTAACATTTGTAAAATCGCGAAATTTATTAAATAATAGAAAACTGCAAAATTTTAAGATTTATAGTATTTTTAAAAAAATAAATAATTAAGAGTATGTTCAAAAGAATTTATTTATGAATCCATTTTTACTTTCAGTACTTGAATTTATTTTTTATAATAAAATTAATCAAATATCTTTTAAAATGTCCAATTTAATCTTTCATATTTTAAAGCGTTTGGACATTACTCAACTTAAAAGGAAAACGAAAGTTTTTTTTTTTTTCAGTTTAAAAACTCAATTTTTTTAGTTGTTAACAAATATAAAGTTTTTGTTAATTTTAAAACAGAAAAAAAAAATTGTTATCTGCTCCCTCTTACTTCTTCCAACATCCACCTCTTTCTTGATGCCTCCTCCTTCTACTTTGTCTCTTGTAGTATTAAAAAATTTCTAAAAACCCCAAAAGGTGTTAACTTAGATATGTTTGTAAACCTTGAAGTCACTTTTGAGCAGTTGGTGGTGTTGCTTGGTTGCGGTGGTGGTGTTCATGGGTTTGCAGCTTCATGCAAAGGTGCATTGAAGGGAAATAGATCGCAACGAAACCATGATAGTGATTATTTCTTTATCTTAAAATTATTATTCACTTTCATAATTTCTCTAAAAATTTCTTAGAGAAACCAACTCTTGTTCTTAGATAAGAGCTAAAAACATGGAGTTGGTATTACATAGGTGAGCAACAATGAAAGGACCTAACACATGCATAGTATAATGGGTGAGGCTTTATGTCACTTGTGTTGCAGCAGGTGGACCCTCCAAATCAAACAACCAAATTCATGTTCTGCTAAAGCGAATCTAACCCACTCCTTACCTTTTTAATCTAGAGAGATGATATCACATATATAACCATTTAAAAAAATGTTTTTCTTTATCAATCATGAATACTTTACACTGTTGATGATGGTGCTGTTGGATATAACTAAAACCAACAAAAAGTTTTAGCTTTGTGTAACTTAAATGCAGTCACTGGATACACATTTCACTATATATGAACTGAAGAAATTATATGTATATATAGCACTTACTTTTCTTATGTTATTTTCTTTTTCTCTTTAATGATGTTTATGTAAACTAACATTTTTCATGTTTATTTAATAGCAAGACACCATTAAATAGTCCAACTAAATTGACCAAACTGTGCAGGAGTTGTTGGAAATTTTGATACTTCTGTTCAATTTTTTAAGAAAAATAACAAGACAACATTTCATTGTTTAGGTAGAATATTGTTAGCTTTGTGTGTATTGGATGAAGATAAAGGTATAACATTGGATTGTTTAAGGTAGACCAAATTTTTGTCTAGTTTATATTGAAGTGATTAAAGTTTTTTTTTTTTTTATTAACATTGTAACTTGTACTTTTGATTTTAAATAGTAATTAGTAGTAGAAAAAGTTCATTAAAGAAAAGGCTCAACCCTTGAGCGAGAGGTGAGGAATAATTGGTATTTCTGAAATTTGATAAATATAGTTCAACTTGTTAAATGGATCCAAATTTTATAATTATATACATCACTTTTTTTTTTTTTCTATCTGCATAACTTTTTTTAAAGTTTTTTTATCAGAGGAACCAACTCCAATTGAATTTTCTAGCGTTCAGAAATCAGAGACAACAAGATATGGAGTTGGTCCACGAAATAGCTAGTGACAAACGATGAAACGTCACACTGAGTAAGAGGATTTTTATGCGAACGACCTAATGCTTTGTATGTTGAATCAGGCTTTATGTCACTTACTTTGCAGCTGGTGGACCCTCAAAATCAAACTATCAAATTTATGGCATTTACCAAGGAATTTTCTTGGCAACATTACTATCACTTGTGAAAAACTAAATTAATTATTGGGTGAGTTTAATTAACTGTTTCATTTATGCACTTCCTACTAATCTTGCTTGTTCTAAGTCAAACAATCTACTTAATATGGCTAAGTATTCTGTTAGTTGTTCTAACTACCACACTTAGTTGAAGCCTATATATCAATCAAGCATGCAAATGCAAACTGTTGTCAAAAGAAGGCTATGCAACAATGACTACACTAGTTCCTTCACTTGTGGTGATATTCATGTTACTTTTCTTTAAGACTAAGTTTTCTTCAGCTAGAACACTTGGCAATATTCCATCCTCTAACCATAACCATGGTCATCAAAAGATAACATTCCTAATGAGTGATGTGTTCAATGGTAGTAGTACACAATATTCTGGAAAACCAAAAGCTACTAATGCCACTTCTCAAATACCCCAATCCACTCCAACAATTCCTCTTAATTCATCTTCTCAGACCTTTGATGTGTCTACTATTGGCTTCTCTTTTCCCACTAGAGCAACACTTCAAGAGCTGGAGTATGGATCAGTAACATTAATAGATGAGGAACTACTTCAAAGTGATGGAGATGAACTACATAAACTTGGAAAAGCACAAGGTGTGTGTGTTGCTAGCTCTGAGGATGGAAGTAGCCACATGGTGGCAATCACAACAAGTTTCTTGAAAGGTAGGTATCAAGATGAACTGAGACTTTTTGGAGTGCATAAGACTGATGTGTTTGAGTCACATATTGCAGTTATTGGAGGCACTGGAAAGTACTATGATGCTAATGGTTATGCTGTAGTTAAGGTTGTGGACAAAGTAGGATCTAGTTCAAAAGAAGAAAAAGTGACAAGTTCAAAGTTCCTCTTATTTGATGTGTATCTTAGTTAATTACAAACATCTTACAAAGCTCTTTTGAAAATCAATGAAGGATATGTTGTCTATTTAGTATTGAGATATGATTTGAATCAACATGACCCCAAATCATTAGATCGTTGTCCCATCACGACCAAGCAACCTTTCAAATCTTCTAACAAGAGTGCCAATTAAGATGTTCTAAACTTTGTTGGCTACACATACTCAAGTCTGAGTGGCCATTATACTGTATGGGTTAACTATATGTTGAATAATAACTAAATAGATATTAAAGAATTGAATTTTTCTTTCAAAACTATATGTTATTTTCATTTTTATGTGAAGAAACGTAAGCAACGATGGTGTAAGATAATGATTATATGAGCGGAATTGACGGCAAAAATCAAATAGCAGAAATTCAATTAAATAATTATAAAAATATTAGATAGTTAGTTAAAGTAAAATTTTTAATAAGAACTCAATTAAAATAATCAAATTTTATGAATAATAGGGAAATAAAGTTGAATTAGTTTCATTTTCTTTAAAAATAAATAAATAATTAAAAGTACTATACAAAGCTCAGTTTATATATATGGATGGTTTACGTAGGTTGAATATTTTTAGACGAATTCTTCTTCCACCCCAATACCCTCTTCCTGCACCTCCATGCTAAATATGAAATTACACATATCATTATCTTAAAATTGAAAAAGTCCATATTATTCTCTATCTTCTTCACCTCTATAACTCTCATCTGTCATCCACCATGTTACCAGTGCCGTCTAAATATTAAATTAAAGCTTCAAACAAGTTTTAGGTAAGCAATTATTGATGTTTATTAGTAATTTGTGAATGATATTGTTGATTAGAGTAGTTAATTTGGTGATTAAGGAATTGTCAACGGCAAATGACAACTTTTGCGATTTGAGAGTTTGACAATCGGATGGGGTGTCATCTGGTTGTCATTTTGTTTTGCAAATGACAACCGGATGACACCCGATCCGGTTCACATTTTGAAAAAAAATTATAAACAGGATGGAGTGCCATCTAGTAGTCATTTTGCAAATGTGAACCGGATAACAAAATAAAATAATAACTGAATGATACTCAAGATCATTTTGGTCATTTTAATGAGTATTTTGAGAATTATATTTGTCTATGGAAGTGAGGAAGAAGGTATTGGAGGTGGAGGAAGAATTCGTCATATTTTTAGACCAATTTTAGAAACTTGATTTGGGCCATTGGATTCGTTAGGTTTGGGTCAAATAAATAGTATTTTTAAGCCCTAAATTTTAATGATTTAATTTAACTTTAAGGTAACTGCTTCCTTTACCTGCTCAATTTAAATTTGCACTCCACAGTTTTTAAAATGATTATTTTATTTTCTTATTAAAATAACTTTTAGATTATCTATTTTTAAAATTTTCTTAGAACACATTTTTCAGAACTTATGAAATACATTCTGAAAGACATCTTTTTAGAATAGAATAAGATTTACAAGGACAAGATTCTTAGAATGAAATTTTCAGAATATATAAAATACATTCTGAAACAAACTTTTTAGAATGTAATTTGTTAACAACTTTTTTAAAACGTATACAATATGTCTTGGAATGCGTTCTTTAAAATAATTTTTCTAAAATAAGCTTTCCAGAACATATAGAAAGAGTTTTTTAAAATAATCTTTTCTTAACATTTTCCTTCTCTTTTTCTTCTACAACGATGGTGGTGTAATAGCGGCCGAAAGTAGTAACAAAAGTGGTAGTGATGTAGAATGAGAAAGAAGTAAAAGTGCAATTCAGTCATATCCAATTATAGAGGTGCAGGTTAAAAAAGATTGAGGGTGGAGGAAATAATTGCTTAACTTTATGCGAGTGGTTTAATCCAACTCATGAGACTGGTCTCAAATTGTCAACTTTAATTAATATAATTCACACAGAGAATTTATATAACAATTTATCATAAAAAGACAAAAAGACAATGAAACTCTATCATAAATAGATATTACAATAGACAAAGATAAAAGGCTAAATATATGTATATATATAGTTATTAAAAAATTATATTAATAATTACTAACACATTTTTTTGTCATGTATGTATTAATTATGATTTCTCTTCATAAATTTTCTTTCATTTTTTTTGGAAATTCTCTTACACTAAAAAAAAATAATATTTTTTTAGTTACCTTTTTTATTAATATTTAATTTACTCTTTAAAGTATATCTCTTATAAATAATAAAATCACATTTATTGCAATCAAATCACATTCGTTATGAATGAAATAAATATTATGAGAAAATATCAATTCAGGCCAAATATTAAGGTTCGTTAAACTCAAATTGTGACATTATTAGACTCACTTATCCAAATTCTAATGCAACTTAAGAATTTTTCTTTTCAATTTAAATTTGCATAATGTTGGATGTTATTAGAATCTTATCCATTCTACTATGACTTTTATTATTATTAACTTTTTTAATAAATAAAATTATTAATGTTAGTGTCAGACTAAAATAATTTGAAAAGTTAAATAATAATGTTCAGTGTAAGAAGATTTTTAAAATACAGATAAATAAAGTTAGCATGAGTTTAGTTAATAATAATTTTATTTATTTTAGTATTTAATTTTATTTAAATAAGTGTATGTTAAATCAACCCTAATATATATGTTATGGATATTTGTTCCTTTGTGACAACAAATAAGAGATGGTAGATTTTTATCTAAAGGCTGAAATATAAGTATTATTAACTTTTCACTTATAATTTTCTTCTCTTACTTTCTATTTCTATATAAATGATCTCACACTCATTACACTTATAAATCTTCTCTCATTAATATACTTCACCCACATTCATTTTCTTTATCTATGTTTATCTCCTTCACCCACATTCATTTTCTTCATCCATGCTTATCCCCTTCATCCCACACTTATTTCCTTCACCCCACACTCATCTCCTCCATCCACACACATCTTCTTCATCTACACTTTTCTCATCATCTCCTTCATTCAGACTTATCTACTTCTTTCACATTCATCTCTTTCATAAACATTTATCTTCTTCATCCAATACATTTTTTTTCCTATATTTTCTTTTATATTTTATTTTGTTTAAGATGAATCATTTTACGTGAAACTTTTTTTTGAAATTACTATCATTAACGTCAGCCAAACAAACTCAAATTTTTAAATAAACATTATTATGACAAATTGATTTAATTAAAAAATAAATTTAAAAATTAATGAGGAATTAACGTCGGTTTAATCCACACTACTTAGAGTTAGTCTTCAAAAACTATACTGAGTTTAGAGTTATATCCATTTATGAAACAAATCCAACACTATTAATTAATTACTTTCATCATTTATTTGTTAATGTCAACTTTTAATCGACATTAAATTTTTTTTTCTTATAGTGAAATTATATGAAGTTTATAAGATAAGAGTAATTATCAATTCATTAAAGAAAATTTTTGGTACACGATGTCAGTCATGAAAACTTAATTCAAGAGGTTTCTTAGATAAAAGTTTGATCAATTGAAAAGAAGATGAAAATACTTACTTTTTGTAATGAAATTATAAAGAAAAGTCGAACTGGGAGTTATTACGTACATAATATATGATTAGTTGAAGTGAAGAAAAATCGCTTTGATGACATGTTTTGCTGCATGAAGAATAAATTGGTAGTTGTTGACGTTAGGTCTACGAATAAGGAGTTTTAGATATAATTTTAAGGTTGAAATATTAGACATAAATACTCGAATTTTGTAAAATCAACGAGTATGACTAGTGAATTAGTTGTTTCTTCTTAGTGACTTTATTTACACTGCCTTCATTTCTTCATGTTGTGCATACTAGTTTTCAGTGTTCTTTTAGTAAATAATAATTATTTTTGATATTATTTTTTGAAGCAAACAAGAAACATTCTAAGAATTGATTATTAATTTTTTGATTAATCTTTTCATCACATATAGGTGATCTCATTCCAATCTTTTGTATATTCCCTTTATGTCCAACTTTGTGAAAAAATCTTTCTCAATTTCTTCAAGTATGTTAATTCTCACTTATGATTTGAATTGTTGAAGGTACTTATATATCTAGAAAGTCGATATAGTCCTAATTTGATTGAAGAGATCCCTCAATTTCTTCTTATTTTTTTAGCTATTACAGGAAAATTAATTTTTAAACTGAAGCCAGGGATAAAATTATGAGGACAAATTGAATGAATAGTATTGATTGAGATACAAGTTACAGGAACTGTGGTTACTTGAAACTATATAATTTAATCTTAAAAAATGCATGAGTTTTACTTTTTGTATATGATAAATTTTGAAAATAAAGTCTTGTTTAAAGTTAGTATAAAATGTTTTCTTATTATGATTGCTGTAGAGATTTCCAAATAAATCATTTCTACTTCTAGTCATTTCTCAATTTTTTTTTACTTTTTATTTTTTTCTTTATTAAATGGAACATTAATGTTTTAATAAATTTACTTTTATTTTTAAATTTATTCTCTTATAATTTGATTAATTTTTTTTTATAATTATTGCATTAATCTGAACCAATTTATTGTTTCTAGTCCCTCTACAATAATAATAAAGTTATGTTAATTAATTAGTGTCGGTGGTTCGAAACTTTAACCTTAGTTGCAAGAGACTCTGGGCAATACGTACGTAGCATGAAAAATACACCAAATAACACTAATTGGAGAGCTTATATAATTTCAATAATTTATTGAGAAAAAATAATAATGCTTTGCGTCCTTTTGAAGAAATTAATAAAAAAGGGCTATTTATATTATTTTTAGCTAAATTTAATATTTTATTAAAAAATGTTGTTTATAAGTTTAACATAATAATAATAATAATTAAAAATTGTAGTAAAAAATATATTTTTTAATGTGCCTGTAGGAGTAACTAATACAATCACGATTTTTAACTAAAACATTTAACAATAGTTGTCCATTTTTTTGAGACGTGATATATAAGCTGAACTTTTCATCTTGACAATAAGTGACATGAAACTCTGCTATCAATTTAGTAAAATAGATAGTTTACTAATCTATTTTGCTCCACAATTGGCCAAACCATCTTAAAATTAATTTACTAAAATTAGAATATAAAAAATATGATTTTTCTATTATATTATCAAATATACAAATATATAATAATATTCCAAATTAAATTATAAATATTTACAAATTAAATTATAATTAACTATACTTGAATAATCTAAGATACAAAAGTAATAATTATATATATATATATATATATATATATATATATATATATATATATATATATATAATTTAAACAAAAGTGATAGAGACAAGTTAGGGCTTTTCTGCCGTCCTAATTATGAGGGATATGGACTTATTTTAGCACATTGAAAATAAGACGACAAATAACATAGATGTATGATTTCGTGAATTACGATTTTTTGTTGATTTTTTGGTGCTGTTATTTTAACATGTCTTCAAAGCATACTAATTTTAATATTTTAAAATATATTAAAATAAATTTAACATATCAAAATTAATGTATTTAAAAATATAATAGAAAGGACAATACCAAAATTTTAGTAGAGTTTCAATCTATTTGTTTATTCCTTCACTTTATATTATCGAAGGAAATAAATCATAAATGATTTCCTTACCATAGAGACACTATTTATTTTCCAAGGCAATTTGCACGGTAGTTGACAATGATTGATAACTAAAAGTACCAAAATTATCATTCAGACTCATTTCATGTAACATGGATTGTTCAACCTAACTCATCAATGTTGATGTGACATTCCATTTAGAGAAAAAAAGCAGTTTCAATTAATACTATATGTGTATAGTAGTAGAATGATTTTATTTTATTTTATAAATTCTTCTTACTAGTTATCTTATTTATTATACGTAAAAAATATTAAATACTTTTAAGTTACTTTATTTGGACTGCTGTGAAAGTGAAAAAAAATCTAAATTAAATAAATACTTTAAACATAAATTAAATATCTAAATTGAATTAAACTGTAATGTTATTGGGACCAAAATGAATTTTCAAAGAATAGTAACATTTCAAAATGTCATTTTAAAGATAAAACTGTAATTTCATATGTATTATCTCTGTTTTTCTTCCTATTGGAGGGGCAATAAACCCAGTCTTAAAAGAGATTTTCTGATAGCATTACTGTTTATATTTTTGTATTCCAAATCTTAAGTTTTCAAAAAGCACCTTGTCATTGGTTTCACCTTCAAAATTAACCACAAACACCAAACCACAAAAGTTTCTTCTTGTGGTGTGGTTGGGGTGCAGCCCAGGATTGCATGCCCATAACTGGAAAAAGGAAAAGACATTTTCAAATTCTGTTTTTCTTTTCTTCAAACTATTTATTTCTATATATCATTTTCACATTTTCACCAAATTAAAAAAAATATTACTTTAAATATATTTACTTATAAACTTTTTGGGTATTACTTATATTTAAACTACTTAATTAATTATTTGGACATTTAAAGAAAGTTTAAATACTATAAGCAATTCTCATAATGATATTGTTAAATAAACATTAATAGTTATAAAAAGATTTCAAACATTTTTTATTCTAATAAAAGTTACTTTATCCTTTCTGTACAATTTCTTTTCACGATCTTAGAAGGGAAAAAGTTACATTTCCATGGAAACGAGAGAAGTTGTTTTCTAACTCCACAGTAATTTTATCTTAATTGTTTCAAAATTAAAAAAAATTATATAAAGTTCAAAATTTTTAATCAAACATATATTAATTTTGATATTTTTGGAATAACATTTCGGTTAATAGTTTTGGGAATTTGATTTCTGAAAATACAATACCTTTCATGTTGTTAGCTGGAGATGGTGAGAATTAGCTCTATGATGAATTTTTTGATTTTTTTTTTCTGAAAAAAACTTCATTTAACATTTAAATTTTTCATTACTTGAACAGTCGTCCATGTTACATCATTTCTTATTATGTGATCAGTCCATGTTACTACGCTATCATTTCATGTAACATTGATAGCTAAAAGTACCAAAATTAGCGATTATGATCACATCATTTCTTATTGTTATGTGACTCCTATTTGTCATGTATAATGAAGAGATGCTTATGCAATGTAGAATTTCATTTGAGGTTTATGAGAAAAAAAAAATGGCAGAGTTTTCATTTAGCTTCAATGCGCAGTGTTTATATAATTATTGGCTAAAGTTCAACAGAAGTTGGAGGGAAATAAACAAATAAGATAGTACAAACGTGCACATTGCCATTGTATTGCATTATTACAGATCACCGTTATCACTCATTCAATTCTTGCATTAAATGAAAACCAACCAACCACTTACTTCCATCACATTTCAGAATCTAAGGGTGAATCCCTCATCTCTCTATATAAAGACTCTTTTTGAGATATTGACAAACCACAACCTCAACTTCATTCCTTCAACTGAAACTTTCTCCTCCAACCCTTTTGAATCATGACTAGCTCTCTGGTTTTGCAGGTTACCTGTGTGGTTGTGGTGCTGATGGTTGGTATTGGACAGATTATGCCCTTAGCAGAAGCAGCTATTCCATGTGGCACGCTGCAAATGACTGTGGCACCATGCATAGCGTACCTTACGGGTCCTGCTGGTGCACCAGTTCCTCAACCATGTTGCAACGGGGTGAGACGCATCAACAACCAAGCCAAGACCACTCCAGATCGACAAGCAGCGTGTACGTGCCTCAAAAACACTGCTTTGAGGATACCTGGACTCAATGCTCCACGCCTTACAGCCCTCCCTGCCACTTGTGGGGTTAACTTGCCCTTCAAAGTTACTCCTTCTATTGATTGCACCAAGTAAGTGTAAGAAAAAAACTATTTACAAATCAATATTTAATTACTAAATGAAATAATTACTAATTGTAATTAAAATAGTTTATTAAATTAAATTTTAGTTGCTAAATAACTACACAATAGAAGTAATGATTGAATTTAGTGACCAATTAAGTTAAATAATTGGTATCTTACATTAGCTATCAAGGTTATTTTAGTGACCTATCTCATTATATTCTAAATTTGTATCTAATTAAGTTAGAGACTAATTTAGAATTTAATGGTATAGGTCACTAAAACATTAGTAGCTAATGTTAGATACTAATTATTTGATTTAATTGGTCACTAAATTCAATCTATTTTATAGTTATTTAGCAACCAAAATCTAATTTAGTGACTATTTGTCATAATTAGTAACTATTTCATTTAATAACTAAAAATTGGTCTCTAAATAATATTTTTCTTGTAGTGTATTATGTATTTAAGTGTATTTAAATGTAAAAATTGAATAAGAAATTAAAACTCACAAAATCAATATCTTAAAATTTCACGTTAAAATCATATTCATTTTCTTACGTGGATCTTGTCCAATTAAAATGTTCATGTATATAGTATATTTATCTAGATACTAACATCAAATTTACTTTGTTTATTGTAGGGTAACCTAAGGAGCTTCGAGAAGGGTTTACCCTTGGTGACTACTTATATATTTTACAATAATAACCAACAGAGAGGGAATAAAGATGGTTTAAGTTCCTACATTGTCTGTCTGGACCCCCTTACTAGGGAGTACTTTATGCTCTAGGATGATGAACTCCATCTCCACCAATGCTATAATGTTGTTGTTTGTCCAATGATATATTGGATTTTATAATTAATATATATTTACGTATACTATCTTTTACTCTTCTTTTATTTTTAGTTCTTTTGTTTAAATTTACATAATATTTATTAATGATGACTAAATATTCAATTAATAATATTATAAATTGGCAGAAAAAAATTGATATCACGCGTTAGACTGAGAATATATTATGAGTTGCATAATCAAGTAATTAATACAAATATCTGACTTATAATTTACATGTTAGCAAAGTACGTAATGTGTTAATGTTTCATATATAAGAATAATATATAATTTTTATAATCCAAACATGTACACCGAAATAGGTTGACATGAGCATAAATCTGAATATGTTTGAACTGATTTAAAATTTTAGTTAAAATTGGATTTATTGCGTTATAGGTACCTATTTTCATATTGGTCGAACTTATCCAATAAATATTTATTTATAAGAGTGAAAATATAAGAAGGTAAAATTAAAATCAAATAAAGTTAACTTATAAATTAAAATGAAGTTATGCGATACCAGCAAAGCCAAACATTGAGTTAAAGGAGGGGACACGTGGTAAGCGATCAGAGAAGAAATGAGGTAAAGGATTATTCTGTAAGGAGCAGAGGAAGGGGGAAGGATAGGCAGGAAGGAAATTTGTTAGTATTCTGAATTCTCTCTCTGAAACTTTTTCTTTTCCCTCTCTGTGTTGTGTTCCTTGATAAAGCATTTCTAAATTGCCATACAGGTGTGAGACGTCAGAATCAGAGTGGCCACCGCTCCACCGTTTGTAAGCGAGTGGCACCGTTGCTGTTATTTTCACCGTTTCTTTGAGACAGACTCTTTTTAAGCCAATAAAGTTTTACTGTGCCTCAAAAGTATTATCTAGCTTTAACATCTGCATCATTTGGTGCTTTCGTTGAGTTCAATGGGACAATACCCATATGCACACGATGCAAGCGGCCATTAACAAACTCACCGAGCAAGCTGATGGGTATAATGAACAATTGTTTGCAATCACGCAGGCTCTTGCTTCCTTGCAGGTTTAGTTGGCTCAAAAACTTAAGCAACATCCCCGACAACCGTCTTCGCCATTCACAACTCCACGACAGATGAGGGTTGATTTTCCCCATTTTTTTGGGAGTGAGGACATCCTTCAATGGATCTACCGAGCCGAACGTTTTTTTCGTATTTACGATGTGCCAGAGGAACAGAAGATGGATTTGATCGCGGTTAGTCTTGAAGGCAGAGCATTAGGTTGGTTTCAGATTTGGGAAAAATTGAATCAAGGACAAGACTGGATTACTCTATCCACAGCTCTTCAAATTCAATTTGGACCCTCTCAATTTGAAAATCCCCTAGAAGAGTTATTCAAATTAAAACAATCCAGTTCGGTTGCCAACTATTTTGATGCCTTTAATGATTTGGCGGCTAGAGTATATGGAATGGATGATGCATTACTCTTGGACTGTTTTATTGGTGGATTACATCCAAAGCTGAGACGAGAAGTGAAATTCAGATGTCCAATTTCTCTCATGCAGGCAGTCTCTTTTGGCTCGTTTATTTGAAGAAAAATTTGCACCCTATCCGCAACGCTGGCGCACATCATCCTCAGCTCCAATTGTTTCTGCACAAAAGATTCAGTTGCCAACCCAATCCAAACAGGTCAATCCTACCATAGCTCCAGTAGACAGTAAACCACCGTTATTACCGACACCTCCTAAAACCTCTTTATGCCAAAATTGTCACCAACAGAAATCCAATTTCGGAGGGAGCATAACCTTTGTTTCACTTGTGATGCAAAATTTAGCCCAGGTCATAAATGTGCAACCAAGCAATACTTTATTATCCAATCTGTGGAGGAAGTGCTTACAGAACCTGAGCAGCAAATTGAAGATATTGATACCACTCCCACAGAATCCGCGGATATCAGTTAGTTGACAGTGCCATTACAGCTTTCTTACAATGCTTTAACCGGTTTACCAACGAGAGGTTCTATTCGTTTTTCTGGGACTGTTCATGGTAGAGATATTCGTATATTAATGGATGGAGGGAGCTCAGATAATTTTATCCATCCTGCCTTAGTAAAACGCCTAGCTATACCTTGGTATAAGGTTCCTTCTTTCAAAGTGCAGGTAGGTAGTGGTGAATTGCTTAAGTGTGATGGTCAGGTTCGCAATGTGCCTATTAAAATTCAGCAACATATAATTACAGTGAATGCTTTTGTGCTGCCTATTGCTAGTGAAGAACTTGTCCTTGGTGATATATGGTTGGAGACAATGGATACTCATTTGGTGAACTACAAACAGAAGTTTATTACTTTCATGCATAATGATCAATTAATTACTTTACAAGGTGAACTCCATCCCATTATAGACCAAGCTCAATTTCACCAATTTAGGCGTTTACAAACTACCAAAGCAATCTTGGCATTATATACTTTACAAAATTCAGCCACAATTGGAATCCTCTTCACTCCAAGCGGATTTACCTGCACATACAGATCCCGAATTGGCTCTGTTACTACAAACTTATCAGGATGTGTTCCAATCTCCACATGGATTGCCCCCTTCCAAAGTACATGACCATGCCATCCATTTATTACCAAACACAGCTCCTATCAAAGTCAGGCCTTATAAGTATCCACATTGTCAAAAAGATGAGATAGAAAGATTGGTATCTGATATGTTGGCAGAGGGAGTAATCCAACCTAGTACAAGCCCTTTCTCCTCACCAGTCTTACTAGTTAAAAAAAAAGATGGTACATGGAGATTCTGCAATGATTATAGGGCCTTGAATGCTGCCACCATTAAGGACTCATTCCCTATGCCAACTGTGGATGAGTTATTATATGAGTTATTTGGTGCTCAATACTTCTCTAAACTTGATCTGCGTTCCGGTTACCATCAAATCCGAGTCAAAGATGAAGATTGCTTCAAAACAACATTCAGAACTCACCATGGCTTATATGAATGGAGGGTGATGCCTTTTGGCTTAACCAATGCACCGGCAACATTCCAAAGCCTTATGAATTCCATCTTCGCCAAGGTACTACGCAAGTTTGTGTTGGTATTTTTTTATGATATCTTAGTTTATAGCCCGGATTGGAAAACCCTTATTCAACATTTGAGGCAGATACTAGAGCTTCTCAGAAAACATACTTTGTTTGCTAAACTATCCAAGTGCTCTTTTGGTCAAACACAAATGGAGTATCTCGGGCACGTGGTGTCCAGGGATGGGGTTAAAATGGACTCCACTAAGATTCAGGTTGTAACTCATTGGCCTATACCTTCATCAATACGGCAATTACGGGCATTTTTGGGAACAACCAGCTATTCGCAAATTTATTTGCCACTTTGCAGTAGTGGCAACTCCTCTTACAAACTTGTTAAAGAAAGATGGGTTTAAATGGTCTGATCGGGCCACTGCAGCATTCAGGCAATTGCAACAGGCTCTGGCACAAGCACCTGTATTAACACTTCCTGATTTTTCTCAACTGTTTGTCGTAGAAACTGATGCATCAGGATCAGGCATTGGTGTCATTCTCAGTCAACATGGTCATCCTATTGCTTATTTTTCAAAAAAGCTATCTCCTAGAGCTCAACAACAATCTGTTTATGCTAGGGAAATGCAGGCTATAGTGGCAGCTGTAACCAAATTTCGTCATTACTTATTAGGCCAAAAATTCACCATAAGAACAGATCACAAAAGTTTGAAAGAGCTCCAAGCACAGGTTATCCAAACCCCCGAACAACAAGCCTGGTTAGCTAAGCTATTGGGCTATGATTTTTCAATTGAATATAAAGCAGGAATTGAAAACCAGGGAGCAAATGGCTTATCTCGTGCATTTCTGTCCATCACTTCGATTACCAGTTCTTGGATTCCTATACTACAGTAGGAACTACAACACTTGACACCTATTGATGAATTTACTGTAGTTGAATTGAAAACAGGAAGTTTGACCATTAAAAAGGGATTGTGGTTTTGGAAGGATAAACTGTTCATACCTGCCAATTCTGCAGTCAAACAACAACTTTTGCAAGAATTTCATGATTCCTTACTGGGTGGTCACGGTGGATACCAGAAAACATTAGCTCGACTCTCTGCTCAATGTTTTTGGAAGAACATGGCTAACACGGTCGAGGAATATATTAGAGCTTGTTCCATTTGTCAGCAAGCAAAGTATAGCAATCAACCCCCTGCTGGTTTACTACAACCTTTGCCCATTCCAAATCAAATTTGGCAAGACATTGCTATGGATTTTATCACAGGCCTTCCTCTATCCCATGGTTATTCGGTTATATTAGCTATCATCGATTGTTTATCCAAATTTGCTCACTTCCTTCCCCTAACAGTTGATTTTTCAGCCCCTAAAGTAGCTGATTTATTTATTAAAGAGATAATGAGTATTCATGGCCTTCTTCAAACCATTGTTTCAGATCGTGATAAGGATTTTACCAGTAAATTTTGGGAACAAATTTGTGTTCGTCAAGGCATTAAACTGGCACGCAGCTCAGCCTACCACCCTCAAACAGATGGACAGACCGAGGTTCTCAATAGGTGCTTGGAAATGTTTTGAGCTGCTACACTCAAGCAAAACCAAAGGATTGGTCTAAGCTATTACCGTGGGCAGCCTACTGTTATAATACTTCTTTGCACTCTGGTATTGACATGTCTCCATATAAAGTTGTTTTTGGTAGAGACCCACCTCTTTTACTCCGTTATGATGTTCAAGTAGGAGACACACAGGCTATACAAGAACAACTACAATCCAAAGATGCTTTACTTGATTTTCTGAAAGCTAATATAGTGAAGGCCCAGCGGAGAATGAAAGTTCAAGCTGATAATCACAGAAGAGATGTGGAATACAAAGTGGGAGATTTTGTCTATGTGAAATTGCAACCTTATAGACAAACTCACTGCGGTTGATTCAAAACCAGAAGTTATCCATGCGTTATTTTGGACCATTTCCAATTTTGGCTCGCATTGGCCTAGTAGCATACAAATTACAACTGCCTCCAATAGCTCAAATCCATCCAGTCTTTCATATGTCAGTATTGAAGAAATGCGAAGGTCATCCACAACCAGCTTGTGTGCCTGAGCCTTTGCTATTGAACGACAAGGGTCATCCATTACAACCACATGCACTTCTCGGTAATCGCATGATCAAGAAGAATGACAAATGGCTGGAAGAAGTCCTTATTCATTGGAAGGGCCTGACCCCTGAAGAAGCTACCTAGGAACGTTATGTAGACATACAAAGTCAATATCCAGCATTTAACCTTGAGGACAAGGTTCTAATCAATGAAGGGAGTAATGATACCAGCAAAGCCAAACATTCAATTAAAGGAGGGGACACGTGGTAAGCGATCAGAGAAGAAATGAGGCAAAGGATTATTCTGTAAGGAGTAGAGGAAGGGGGAAGGACAGGCAGGAAGGAAATTTGTTAGATTCTGAATTCTCTCTCTGAAACTTTTTCTTTTCCCTCTCTGTGTTGTGTTCCTTGATAAAGCATTTCTAAATTGCCATACAGGTGTGAGACGTCGGAATCGGAGTGGCCACCGCTCCACCGTTTATAAGCTAGTGGCACCGTTGCTGTTATTTTCACCGTTTCTTTGAGACAGACTCTTTTTAAGCCAATAAAGTGTTACTGTGCCTCAAAAGCATTATCTAGCTTTAACATCTGCATCATTATGCAATGTACTATCTTAATTTTTTTTAAAAGGTTTGATAAGAGAGTTTATATTTTTAAAAATAAAAATTTAATTTTCACCTACAAATAAAATGGAGTCATTTTAATTCAATATTTTCCTATTCTAAATCTATAAACACTTTATTTTTTTTTGGCTTGGGTGTGACGCATGGATTAATTTACACTAATATATTGGTGAGTGAGCAAACTGCAACATCATATTATAATTTCATAAAAGATTGATTCTTACTACAAGAAAAAGTTAAAATAGTGTCAATAAATTTGTGTCAACCAAAAAATCGACTCAAATAATGTCGATTAAAGCGCCAGTGTTAAAAATAAAATGTATAATGTCGGCTAGGCCCAAGCAAAATTCGTCGTAACTTTTTTAAAAAAAAAAATTGCATCGGCCTAGCCTACGCAAAAGAAAAAAAAACAATTATAAATCTATTGTTAATATTTTTTATTTTTTTTAATATTCTATTATTATGACTTGGTAATTTTATTAAATTTCTTATTATTTCAGTAATTATTAATATTATTATAGTATATTATATAATTAAATTATTATTTTTATAATTTATTTTTATTATTATTATATTTTTTAATTTTATTATTATCATTTTTATAATCTTACTAAAATTGATATTATTAATAAATATTATTGTCAACACCTAATTTTGTCCGGATTTACTTAATAATTTTTCAAAATATTGATAATAATAAAAATCTCTTTAGTTAAAATTTTAGGTTTTGTTCTTATTTTCTTTCATTTTTCAAAAAAAAATGTTTATTTTGTTTTTCTTTTATTTTCGTTATTGAATAAAAATATGGTTTAATTTTTATCTCTTTCTCATTTTAAGAAAAATAAAAATAATAAAAGGCAAAATATGTATAATCTCCATTTTTGTAGATTTGATTCTTATATTTTACCTTCTTTATAAAAATCAATAAAAAAAAATAAAAAAATATTTCATTTTTATATGTAATTTTATTTTATATTTTCTTTTCTAAAAAATAAATATTATATAATAAAAAAGGAAAAAATTTGAATTCGAAGGGGGTTTCTTTTTCCTAGAATCAGTGGACTTTTTCTCTACAGGTGACACCATGATATTTTTTTAGAAAAACTCCAAATTATCTTCAATGTTTCAGCCTGCTTCTCCCCTCTGCACTGCTTCCCTATAATGTTGCTATCACCACTGCTTCCATCTGCAACCAAAATTGCCCCTTTCTAACTAAATTCCTCCTGCCCAGCTTTCTGCCGTTGCCAAACATCGCTTGTTCTTAGTAAAAATTTGTTGTGTCCCAATACGAGACTAAGTCAACTCTGCAGACTCTTTTGTCTTTCTCTGGCTGAGGATTCATATAAGCAAGCGAGGTCTCGACCAGAAAGGAGGAGCAGCAGGGTTCCCGAATTTAAAAAATCTACCATGAATTTGTTCTGATTCTGTTCCTATTTGTAAATTGCAAACCATTTTCTTTCTTTGAATTCAAAAGAAACAACAAAACAATTCTCACCGGTCACGAGATGCAGTTGGAGAAAGAAACAGAGGGAGGCTGTTTATAAAGCAAATCAAAAGGAGAAGGTTCATTTCCTTACCCGTTTTTTGTTTTTGTTTGTCTTTCTTTTGTAATCCTTTTCATTTGTTTTGTTATTGTTAAACATACATCATGCATTGACAGTCCTGTAACCCCCATAAAACAGTCAATGTCGAGTCTTCCTCCTCCTCCTCTAGAAAAAAAAAACCTCAGTATTCATCATAATAGCGCCCAAGTTGCCTCCAAACCGTAACTCCAAACCACCAAAGCCACCTAACACCTCCATCTTCATCTTTGTTATCACCGTCATATCCCGCCGACGAGCCATCCCCAAACTGCAAGCCAAGCCATTCCTAAGCTCCGCCAAATATCTTGCCAAAACAACACCTCCTAGCCACCCTACCCCATTGCCATGCCTCCAAAGAAAGCCAAAAATTTGTAAAAAAAGGAAAACCCCAATCAGCTCTCTCCTCGCCGCTGCCAGAATCATGCTGTAGCTCCTCCCTTAAAACCACCACCCAACACTCGCTTCCCCTCACCCGTAAGAACACCAAAACCGTGGACCATCCCCGAAACACCAAGCCCCGCCACACAGCCACCAAGATCCCGTGCACCACTACCGTGCCACCATGCCTCGCCGCAGTGCACACCACCCAACCTACCTTTCTCCTCCCTCCATTTCCACCTCACCACAACATCACCACCGAGTCAATATTTCCTCCCCGTTGTTCACAGCGTCTTGCTCCCCCTTGATAGGTGAATAAAGTTAGTGAATAAAGATAATAAAGTATTAAAGGGGCATGCGGCGCCACCACTCTATTCTTCATTCCTTTAACCCTAATGCAAAAAAGATAATAATAAAATATATGAATGGCATGAGACAAAATTGAACCTAGCCTGTGATTTGGTGGAACTAAATCATGAATGAATAACGCCCTCGTTTTGCGTGTTAGATTTATAATCTATTTGAATTTGGCATTTAGCATGATAGATAGTGAATAATATAGCAACGTGGCAGTAATTAAAATTATCCATCGACGTCATTTTTTTTCTTTCTTTAGTTGTTTATTTAATTCTTTCTTTGGCCTTGAATGTACATGGTACAATTTTTTTTTTTTTGGTATTTAACTAGTGGGAAATGCAGTGAAGTTGGATTGAATTTTGGTTTCCTTATTTTTTTTAGCATGCATCCACTATTTTAAAATTGGTATAAAATTATTTTATTTATTCAATCTTAAGTAAGAAATAATTTGTCACTTATCTCTTTTACCTTTTTCAAATATTAAGTTTTTATATATATCTTTTTTTTCTTTTTTGCCACAAATACATAATTCAATTAAATATCAAATGACCGCATGCGTCACGCGGTATTTAAATTGAAATTATCGTTCGATTTCTAAAATTTAAAAATTCAAAAATATAATAAATAATTATTTTGGTTAAACATCCAATTGATCGCTCGCATCATACGGTGTTTAATTCTAAAATTACATTGTCTTGTGCAGACGTTCAAGTGACCGTACGCGTCAGACAACATCTAATCCGAGACTTCCGAAATTAATGAGTCATAAAATTTCAAAAATATCAAATTTCAGATAAATAAAAAAAACACATCAAAAATTTCCAAAAATTTAAAAATATCAACATCTCAAACAATTTTCTACAAAGAACTACGTAACCCTGATTCTCTACCCGATAGAGATAGAGCGAGGTTAAACCTTGTTGGGCCCTTTCTAAAATAAAAAATTTGTTTGCCTTTATTTTTATTTTTGCGGAAAATAAACATCTTAAAGAAAATACACTCGTTTTACTTATTTAATTAAAAGGTATCGTCCCAGGACGGGCGTTGTGGGGGTGCTAACACCTTCCCCACACGTAACCGACTCCCGGACCTACAGTCCGGTTTTCGCAGACCCGCCTTATCATTTCTTTTCTGGTTTTCCATAGTTTTCCCTAAAAAACTATTGATGGCGACCCCATTATTTTGAAAATCTATTAATCTTTTTTTTGGATCGCCGCTCCCGTCGTGATTTAGGTTGCGACAATTATTATTATATTATATAATTAATTATATTTATTTTATTATTATATAAATATAAATATTAATATATTAATAATTAAATTAATTATTTAAAAGTGTTTTAAAAACACTTTCTCCTCAAATCTTCGCTGCATAGAGGAGAAAGTGCACTGTGACAAAGTTTTTCTCATTTTCAACATTTTAATAATTTAATTTTTCTCGTTTTACTAACTTTTTTCAAAAACCATCCGTTACACCAAATTTATCTTTAGAAGCAAACGGACCCTAGAAATAGCACCTCTCTTTCCACCACAACATGATTTTCCTTCTCTTGAAAGTTTTAAAATATATATTAAAATCAGTTTTAAAGATATTGTCAAATTACGATTTATTATTGTCAATTTTGAATAATAAATCAATGGATTTGAAAAAAAAATCCTAGCATGTCACTCTTTTGTTTTGAATACAAGACAACATTATTACATTTAAAAACAAAAAGTCAATAACTTTTTGGCCATTCAAAATAAAGGATGATAATATTTTATCATCACTATTTATCTTTGACACCATTTAATATTAATATATATTATTATTTTATTTATATACAATATTTTATTAATAAAAAATAATATTAAATAGAAGTATAAGAAATTTTTTTTAACAACAAAGAATTAATAAAATAAAAGAAACACTTAAGGGGTGTTCCAATCCTTGTACAACACACTCTAACCAAGACTAAGTGTCACACCTACCAAAACATAAATCTATACAGAAGGACCTAATACTAAACAGATCAAAAACCAAGAGCTAGGCTCCTAAAACAGAGCATAACCAGTAACTAGGAAGAAGACTACACACACAAAAAATAGACACATACAAACCACGAACAAACAGGGAGGGAAGCACCCAGCCATACCTCAAGAGTTGCTAAGCTAATGATTAGAGGCATTGCACCGGAGAGAGAATACAGTCCGAATAAGAAAATGTGGTTCTATTCATCTTGTACTTAGCCCATAACCAACCCTTAAGTTGAGCTAGACTAAAGATTTCATCAGCATCCACAACCCCACCCTTGAAAACCACCTTATCTCTGTGACTCCATACTTCCGAAACAATGGCTACCCACAGCCCTTTCCATGCTCTATTAGCGCTGGCCTAATAAACAAAAATTCTGAAAATTGACAAGAGTGGCCTGATGTCTAACACCCACTTTCGCAATCCACCTGTCACACAGGTCCCACACTTGTTGTACCACATTACAAGTATTAAACAAGTGATCGTTGGATTCAACATCAACCTGGCACAAAGGACAAAGCAGATTTGCCAACTGAACTCCCCTTTGGCTAAGTTAAGTCTAGTTGGCAATCTATTCAAAAGTATCCTCCACGCACCCACAATCGCTGAAGGGGCAGCGCTTAAGCTCCACAGCAACTTAAACGGCTCTGAAGACTGCATAGAGTACTCACTATTCAAGATGATATAACCATATCTGACAGAATACTCCTGGGTATCCTCACCCACCCACACCAGCCTATCTTCTCTCCTATCATCCCACAAGACATTAGAGATCAAGGTCAGCAACTGTTCTTCAAGGTGTTTTTCCCATTCAAACCTCTCTCTACGCCAAGAAAGGTTCCACTTTGTGCATTGAGAGGTACTGCCACCATCCCACACGGCAACGTCACCTACCAAACTTTCTTTATTTAGAGAAATAGAGTACAACCTTGGAAACTTGTCTTTCAACGCTTTGTCGGCCACCCACCAATCACTCCAAAATTTAACACACCGACCATCTCTGATACACCACTGGAGTCTACTATCAAACCAATTCCCTTGAATAACATTACCACAAACCCTGATCAAATCCTTCCACCACACAGACACCTTGCTAGGCCCTAAAGAAACGCCCATATCCCGCCAACAACCATACCTAGCTTGTAGGATTTCCCTCCACAAGCCCTCCTTAGTGATCCCAAACCTCCATTTCCATTTAGCAAGCAAGCCCTCATTAAAGCACCTGATATCCTTAATACCCAGTCCACCACATTCAACTGGCCTGCAGATCTACTTCCACTTTACCCAAGCAATCTTTCTACTCTCATAGGCCCACCCCCAAAGAAACTGTGCCTGAATACGACGTCTAATCTGGTTACAAACACTGATAGGTGCTCTGAAAAAGGAGAAATAGAACAAGGGTAAAGCACTGATGACAGACTTAATCAGACAAATCCTACCTGCCATTGAGAGCAATCTCCCCTTCCATCTCGATAATTTAGACCTGATCTTTTCCACCACGGGATTCCAAAACACATTTCTCCTAGGGTTACCTCTAATGGGCATACCAAGGTACTTAAAAGGAAGACCCATGAGCCTGCTATTAAGACAATTTGAGAAAACACGTAAATCAAGTTCAGAGACGCCTACGGCCCCAACTGTACTCTTATGAAAGTTGACCCTAAGTCCTGACACCAGCTCAAAGAATCTCAACATAGCTTTAATAACCAACACGTTTTGATACGTAGGGCTGCAAAAGAATAACGTATAGTGTCAAACTAATATTTTTTTCAAAAAATAAAACACTATGCAAGAACCACATCTTCCAAGCTGAATTCACTAAACTTTTACCACAGATCACTTCAAATATTAAGCTTAAAATGTATGGCAACTTACTAGATTGCAAATGGTGAAACAGAAGTAGAGGAAGGAAGGAAGTTAGCTAAGAGACACAAAAAAAATTGTTAAGCACGTTACCACAAAGATTTTCATTATAACATGAGAAGTACAGAACAATATCCTACCAAGTCTTAGGTTTCTCATAGAGAGAAAGTATGCCAAGAAACCATAGCAACACTAAATCCCTTCATGTGTAGAAAATCATTCTCAACTACTCACATAACAATATTATAAATTATATTATTCAACAGCTGACATACAAGAGATTATAACAGATAGTATACCGTCAGCCCCTTCACTAGCATTATTACACTGAAAATATATTACATGTAGTAAACATCATAACTACTTAAGATACAGTAATACTTCTATCACAATAACTACAATTTCTATTATATCATTCACAGAAGAAATGCCCAATTCCAATAAATCCCAGATTCTAACAAGACAACCTTATTTCATTAGGTGAGGTTGATCTTTTTCTTTTTATCCCACTTCTGAATAAACAAAATTATGTATTCCCTTTCAGAACTTAGATGTAAGTATTCTTAGTCAGAGTTGATAGCAAAATTATGTATTCCCTTTCAGAACTTAGATGTAAGTATTCTTAGTAGAGTTGATACCAGTGCTGCACATCCCAGCGCACACGCAAGCAGTAACACTTAAAATAGGGTTAATGTATTGGCCATAACAATATACAGAGCATAAAATCACAAACTGACATAACAATAGTGTCATAACTATAATAATCCTATAAAACTGAATAATAAATAAGGATTAACGATACTTATATACTTAATCTTTAATTTGATTATATAATTAGTAATATAAAATCCATAACTATAATAAACAATGATAGAAAAAATTGAGTAAAAATATTATAATTTAATAATATAATTAGTGATATAAAATCCATAGCTATAATAAAAAAAGATAAAAAACTGTATAAATAAGAGATATATTATTAAGAAAGTCATTTAGATAATAATATTTTCTGCTTATCCCTATCCAATATTATTGATTCTATTTTATACTTTCTTTCTTTTCCATCTTTCCCTTTTCTGATTTGTAACATTTGTCGCTGAAGTTTCCAAAGTAAGACTTTTACACACTATCATATAATAAACAATAGATGTCCAAGTGTTTCTTCGTTGAGAGTTCATATTTTGATATTGATTTATAATAAAATATAACTCTTTGATATTAAAATAAATTATTATTTATTATATAATATTTTGTTAAATAAAATAAGTGTTAAATAAATGTAATTTATGAATAATAGTATTAAAATATAATTTCTTTTTTATGTTTAACCTCATTCTTAATATTTGTTCTCTAAAAATAATTATTAGATGATAGATCTAATTTTCACTATCTTAATAGCTTTTCGAATTCAAATATACTACTCTAATTCTTCATTATAAAAACTAATTCTTCATTATAAAAACAGTAAAAGTTTTAAATATTATAAAGAATTATTGTTATGATATTTAAAAATAAAGATACAATTTTAATAAAAAAGATTATAAAATTCAAAATGTTTTAAATATAAAGATAAGGTGGAGATGATTTGCTTACACAAATTATCTTATGTTTTACTACATAACTTGAAAAAAAAATATAAAAGTTGGAGAAAAGAAATATATAATAATTAATATAATTCTTGAACTATTGAATTTCGATCTAACAAAATTTGTTAGATAAAAATTATTTCTCAAATTATACATATTATTAGTTAATACAAAATCTCTAACATAATCTTCTTGCAAATATGCAAATAATTCGACATTAAATTTGCATGATGAAATATCCATACATAGTTTAATAATAAATAAAGATTAATCATACATATATACTTAATCTTTAATTTGATTATATAATTAGTAATACAAATACCATAACTATAATAAACAAAGATATAAAAAATTGAGTAGAAATTATTGTAATTTGATAATATAATTAGTGATATAAAATCCATAGCTATATATAATAAAAAATAAAAAAATATATATAAATATATTTTATCTATTCATGCTTTTATATTATACGATTATGTTCTAAAAACAAAATAAGAAAATTAATGAAAATATGAATTTATCATAAAAACAAAATAATATAGTTGATGACCATCTGATTCTCTTCTAAGAATATAATACTATAATTGATAATGCTTGATCCATATCCTGTGAAAATAACCTATAACAAAATCCTATTTCTTAAATAAACAAAAATGTTTTATCTCTCAATTCAATTCTTACATTAAATGAAA
>Ga0209700_102815_pt1 | contig 34643 bp, 12 predicted proteins | sample SiratroredBW_FD_187528 | JGI IMG/M metagenome (GOLD analysis project Ga0209700, IMG submission 187528) | Root nodule microbial communities of legume samples collected from California, USA - Siratro red BW (SPAdes) (version 2) | ecosystem: Host-associated > Plants > Roots > Nodule | place: USA...
GTTGCAAATCTTTCTTACATTCTCTTTTAATTAATTTTTATTATTACTTTATTAATTACTTTAATTTATATTATAATAATTATATAATATAATAAAAATAAAAATAATAATTATTTATTATATTTTTATATATATATATATATATATATATATATATATATATATATATATATATATAAATTTATTATATAATATAAGAATAAATAATATTTAAAAGTACAAATCTTAAATATTATATAATTTTTTATAATAAAATATTATATAATATTATTAGTAAAGTAATTAATAATAATATAAATATAATTATAATTTTAATAAAAATATTTTAAATGAAAATAAATTATATGATACTATTTTTTTATTATTGTAAAATAATAATAATTTGTAAATTTAGTATTAAAATTATTTTAAAAAGTAAAATTTTATATTTAATAAATTAATTAGTCTCAATCAATAAAGTAATATATTTTACAATAAATTAAATTTTAATTTATAAATAATTACATAATTTAATATTTTATAAATTTTTTAAATATTATTAATTATATTAAATATATTTTATTTTTAATTATAAGAAAAATTTATAATTTTATATATTAAAATATTTATTATATCTATCACATCATTCACAAACTTTCATAAATTTTTCCTTCAAATCCTATCATCTTTCTCTTAATCCAAACAACTCAACCTTCCACACACTTTCATCTCAAATAATCTCAAATACACTCTCTCAAATTCACTCTCTCAAATTCACTTTTCAATCCAAACAAATCCTAAGAGTATGTTATGTAATTAAATTATTCTTTCATAAATTTATTTTAATTATTATTATTATTATTATTATTTTTATAATCTTATTAAAAACTAATAATAATAATTATTATTATTGTTGTTATATTATATAATTAATTATCTTTATCTTATTATTATATTAATATAAATATTAATATATTAATAATTAAATAAATTATATAAACGTTTTAAAAAACCAAAACCTTGTCCCTCGCAAACCCTTCCCCCGCAAATCTTCGCAAATCACAAAGAAAGTTTATAAACAAAATTTTATCTCGATTTACGTTATTTAATAATATTTATTTCCTCGATTATCCAACTTTCTTCACATATCATCCGTCACGATAAATCCGCGCACGGATGTAAACACAACGTAAGAGTTAAATTTTGATTTTCTGATGACATATAGATTGGAGTATGAGGAGTCTGCTCACCTTGGAGAATACAAGAGTTTCTCCTCAATGAGCCTATTGTTGGTGCTCAAGAAGAAGAATAAGTTACTGAATAGACTGCACCAATAGTTGTATATAAGAAAAGAAAGTTGCAGCCTTATACTTAAGAGAAAGAAAAGTCATTTAACTATAGGAAGTTGAAAGAAAAGACTATTGCCACCTTGTAACATCAAAAGGAAATGGAGTGAAGCCTCGTTTATGACAAGAAGAGGGTCCCATAGTGAATATAAAGATTAGACCATTGGTCCAAGAAATATATATATATATATATATATATATATATATATACTTTCACTAAATAAATCCTTTATTTTTCACATTCAAAGTCTTTTCATTTTAGCCTCTTACTTTAGTATCGTCCACTGACTTTGAATCATTTATCAAGTAAAAATTAATATATCTTCTATTATTGACTTCGTCCATCAGTATATATAGATGTATTCTTATCGTTTGATCTGCTGATATATGTTTCAAGTTATAAGGTTTGACTCTCTAAGTCTTTAAACCTTATCATATATGAATGTTGATGATATTAAATAATTTAAATAGTTTTATAAGATTTGGGATGTTACATATGGCATGTGATGTCATGTCCACAATTGTAACAAAGATGCAAACCATCCATTGTTTTTGTTTTAACATTTGTTTCTTTGCACATCTCATTGTATAATATAGCTAAACTATTAGAATCTCAATTGTCACACCTAATTTTACAAAGATTAGTCAAAAGGATAAGTACACAAAATGAACTTTATTGTTTGTTTTATTAGGCATCAATACTCCTCTAATCAAACCTAGTTTGCATGTTGTATAATGAGTGTTCAATTCTTCTTTTATTGGTTCATCATAGAGTGGCAACATATTTTTTAAGCCACTTAGTTAACTTGAGAGCTTATAAGTGAGTCTCATTTGACTTGTGAAATACTTAGATACGTGAATATTGTGAGGTCAATGACCTACATAATCCATTAACTCTAAGTTTGAGTTGAAGTCCAATGTCCTGAAATGTTATGGTATGATTGCTAGTTCAAAGATGAAATGTGTGAGTCTTAAGTTTTCACCTCTCAAGCAAAGTGATTATTAAGACATGTGTTAGATCGAGCATTTACCATTAGTTAAAAATTATAACTGATAGTCAGGATACAATTTTTTCTATTTAAGAGCGTAACAATTTAAGTGTCACAATTCAATTGTGACTTGACTCACTTAGCCTTTGAAGAGGACAATTGATGTCAATTGTAACAATCTCCCATCAACAATTGTCTCACTAACATTGACCCTGATACCAATTGTTTAAAAGAAAATGGATTAAATTCAAGAGGGGGTGAGTTTAAATTTCAAAGAATTTAAAAACTTTTTCAAAAAAGATAAAAAATTTAACTTTAAATCAATGAATACTTTAAAGAAACCAATTTCATCTTCAAGAAATGACATTTTCAATGTTCTTTAATCTTTCACAACCATGCAATATAAGTTCAATTCAGATATGAGTTGTAAGATATAAGAGAAAGAAAATAATACCCACTAATTTCAGGTTTTTATAAGCACTTTACAAGAAAATAAGAAATACAACACAACATAAAATCTTGAATTCTATAAGATCTCTTACAATCTCTTGTAAAACTCTATTAAAAAAAAAGTTATATTGACAACTCTAGTCAAGAAATCAATTACATAATTAAAGAAACAAAATTAGAACAAAATATCAGGATAATGAAATATAAATATTAGCTCCTTTAGAAACAATACTAGCTGATTCATAATAATAAGATTGAAATGCAACACTTGAATTTTGGTATTTAAAATTGTTTTGAATTTTGGTATTTAAAATTGTTTTGAAAGATAACTCATTTTTTGCTTTTTAAAGAAGAGTTTTAAAATATGTAAAAAAAACATATATTAAAAAGTTATTTTGAGTTTTCTATTTAAAGACAAAAGATTGAAACAAAATTTGTTAATATGATAAGATCAACTGATTGAAAATTTGTTTCAACTCATTGAAACGGTGTAAATAAGTTGATAAACAAATTCAAATTGATTGATTTTTTAATTCAATTAATTAAACTCACTTAAAATGACCCTTTTAGTTATTTTAATATATTAATTCATATTTTAATTGGTTAAAACAGAGTAAATTTAATTTTAAAAAATTTAGGATTTTAACTCATTAAAACCTTATTTTGATCCATTAAAATGTTTAAGTTTATATATCTAACAAGGCTATCAACATTTTAATACGTTAAAATCTATTTCAATTGATTGAAATTTTTTAAAAACAATTTTAGCACATGAATTCTCAAAAGATCAACATCACTTACTCATCCAAACATAATCTAAATTGAAGAATTAAGAACTCAATCCAAAATTAACTACAATATCAACTCTTCCACAAATCAACAAAAAGATCCGAGTAGTTGGTTACATCAAATTAACTCAATAAAATTTGCTTGAATCCTTAATCTCAACAAATATACTTTTAAATAGATACACTTTTAAATATTTTTGTGCTCTTGTGCTCTAATATTAAAATTATCATAGATTTGGTTCTGATATTTAATGACAATAAAAGTGTATAATAATATCTTATAGGTTTTGGAAAAATTAAGAAATTAATGAATAATTAACTTATAATTATGAAAAACAGAGTAAGAATAAACGAAAGTATGATTACCTTAGCACAGAAGAAGGCCGAACTCATTATATTAACAAATGGTAATAAATCACTAATTTCTCAATTTATAGTATTTTTTAATATGAATTATTTATAAATTTCTTATAAAATATTTTAAAGATCACCAAACGGATACATAAATGCTTTTACTCTTTTTTTAATGTTTAACTTTGTTTCTTATTGGTTCTCTCAAATTAATTTCCAAGGATTCATTGGCAGGCAATCATCTTTCAGAAGATATTATTGGATAATGAACATAGTAATTGCATATTATATGCTGAATTCTCTCATAGCTCATCGTGCAATTTGAATTCTAGTAAAATTGGAGTTATTTTATGAAATAGTTGTGCAGCACTATGTATATTTACAAAGACAAATTGCAACTTTATTTAATATCAAGAAGAGCTCAAAATGAAGATATATAATAATAAAACTGAAACAGAATGTATTTTAACATAATTTTATCAGGAATTGCAAAGAATAAAACAATAAAAAGATAGTCTTTAGACTTACATAGACTTCTTAGAGTAATCTAGAATAATTTATTCATAATTATTCTAGCTTTTTAGTTCTAGAACTTACTTTCTTCTTTATAATAAAATGTTTATGGGATGTATTTTGAATTTATATATAAATTTTGTCATGTTTATGTTTAATCTATTTGAAAACATTTATAATTATAATTTAAAGATATTGAGAACACGCTATAATATAGTTTTTTTATAATAATAAATTCAGGGTTAAATAGGCGGTTATTAGAATTGATATCATATCCGATATAAAATGTACTGCATTGGTTCTAATTATAATCAATTTTGAAAAGTATACTTTTTGGTCATTACTTTTAAATTGGTAACTAATATTAAAAATCTATTTTTTTTACTAATATATGTGTTAAATCTATTATGTCATATATTATGTATTTAGTGAAAGTTAAATATCACAAATATATAATCAATTATTTGAGTTTGTAGAGACTATGGCATAGCAATTTTTTTTTCTTTTATACTTCTACAACTTTTCTTCATTTTCAATTTAATTCACTTCAACAAAACATTTATTTGTATTTTTATTTTGCCGTGTCTTATTTTTTTTCCTTCACTCTTCTATTCTCTGGTTTCTTTTATTTATACTAAACATAATATTATTAAATTGTTTTTTCGTTATTTGTTTTTCATAAGTTGATGCTATATGATATGAGTTAGAATTTTAAATTTTGGTAGTTGTCACAATAAGATAATATGTTTTTTATACATGAATAATCGTTCAAGTAGCTCAATAACTCATGATAACTATATATATCCACCAAAATAACTGTAATGTTTTCTTATTTTAGCTTATAAGTACTTTGTACTCACCAGTTTTAATGTAGTATGCACTTTTATTCACCAAAAAAGGCACCACTATGCACTTTAAGATAAGAAAATATTGAAACGAGTCCACGAGCTTATCATTTCCTTAAACATGAAAATTAAACTCAATCGCTTTCTCCCTTTCACACACACAAAAAATTGAATCTAATATTGTTTGGAGTTACGTTGTTTTTTAAAGTTCAAGTGTTAAGAAACTACATGTGTACGGAAAATTACAAAGTCTCAAAATTTTTCTTATCATATGAAAAGAACAATCATACATATAGAGTTTGGGACATGATTAAAGGAATGAATATCCTTAGATTGGAAGAAAAAATAATTAATTAGTTAAAAAGATATTCTTTGAACCATTTAAATGCTTGGACTTTGTGTTTGGTAGGCACTAACATTACTCTTCATTATAAAAGAAAAATCCGGAGTTGAAAATATTAAAAGTCAACATTGTTAGGAGAATGAATGATGTTGGAGTAATGGATTGGACTAACGAAAAGGATTGTGCAAGAGATTTTTAGGAGGCGTGTGCGCTAGATTGGGAATGGGTTGTTATGATACTAAAAGAGATATATTAGGTTGAGTCGTGGACATAAGTGATAGGTTAAGCATTGACATTGTAGGGGTTTGGCTTGGTTTGTGAGTGGCGAGTCCAACATACAAGGGGTTTAGATGCTATGTGCAATGTTAAGACATACATGACTAGATGCAACTCTACATTATTATCAACAAGTTATCCAAAGTTTTGATGATAATAAATAATTTAAAGGTTTTGTATATCTATCAAGTTTATCAAGTGTGGACTAACTTAAGTTGCTTTAAATAAAAAATAGGCATAATTTTTTATTTGTTAGATATTTTATAAAAAATCTTTAGATGATCTAAGATTAGATGACATGTGACAAAAAAACCAGAAGTATTATTAAGTATTGTTAGAGGATTTAAGATTAGACAACTTATACTACAAGAAAAATTAGAAGGATGAAATTTTATGGGTTGGTAAAATGTCATTACCAACGGATTTTAGTAATAGAAATTTTGCGATTAATTTACTGACAGATTTAATTTTTCATCAATGCTTTAAATGCTCGTGCAACATTAGGTGTCTATGCAACTAGCTATAAAATGATAATGAAAACTAATAAAGCTAAGAAAACTATTATGTGTCGTAAGTATGTGTAGCTCCAACCGATGTAAGATAGCTTGAACTTTGTCATGATCTAGGGAAAAACTTGTAAAGGAAATAATATGTCATAGGAAGTGTATCAAATTAATAATAAAAGTGCACTTAGAGAGAAATTAACAAAAAAATTGATCAAAATATAATAATTGCAAAACTAAGTCTAAGTGTGTGAAATCAATATTATAAACTATAAAAACATATTAGGAAAAATTGGTGCAAATGGACTTGAGTAAATCGTTCATGATTGATTGAGAAAGTGGAATAAACATTTGTGAGACCAAATGACATTACTAAAAATTCATCACAGCCATCCATTGTGTGAAATATTTGTTATGTATGTCTTTCAAAACCACTTGAATTGGGTGGTATTCTAAGCATAAATTATTCATAGAAAAAATGTAATAGTGCCTAAGTCATCCAATAATTCATCAATGGAAGATACACAAAATCTATCCATAATAGTAACATTGAGTGTATTATAATTTGCATAAAAACTCTAAATGTCATCTTTCTTTATAATTAGTAAATTGATGAAAAGAGTGGAATGGCTGTATAGGGTAATAATGGTGTTAGAGTGGGTGAAGAAGATGTTGAGTATATAAAAGTTAGTAATGGTAGGTCTAATGTGTGTAGTCACTCAATATAGAAAACTATATCAACACCTTTAATAAAAGTATGTAGAAGGGAATTTAGATATGTGTGGATTGAAGATAGATGTCCACTTGAAGATATAAACCTTCACAACATATATAGTGGTCATTTAACCATGACTGAGAAAGGGGAAATTAAAGTTACAATTTGGCGTAAAGGATGAGCTAGATATGATTGTAATATGTAATTAGAGCTACCTAAATAAACTAGGACAATAATAGGTAGGTTGTGAATGGTGATTTAGACACATAGTATTTACAGGGAATGTTGGTCAATAAGAGCTTAGGAGGAAATTTAAAAATGTAATGGTGGTTGGTGGGGTTGGATGGTTTGGTTCAGAGACCAAGGAGAAGGTATTTTATAGATTCAATTTATGCCTTATCGTTCATTAAAAAGACAAAATAGGTTTGGGTGCAATTGTGGCCAAATGTGAGTTTTTCATCACAATTGTAACAAATGTCTCACACACGACATTATGGTAACCAAGAGACTAAAAGATGTTTGATGGGTAAGGTTGTTCAAGTTGGTATGGATGGAAGAGTTATATCATGGAAATTAGGATGGATTGGGTAAGGTTGGGGAGGATTTGAAAAAATAAGGCTTAAAATCTTTGATTTTAGCCTCAATCAATTTTGATAATCCAATGGGTTGAGTTATAATAGTGAGTTTTTGGATAGCCAATTCATGCGAATTTTATGGATTAAGCTAGAGATGACACAATTTAGAATGAACCTAGAGGTCCATGATGTAATTGCACATCTTTTAATAGGTTCCCTTGAAAATCAGCAATGAAGTTGTATTGACGAAGTTTCAAAGGCACAACCTGATGATTTTTATAACATGAAGGGTTAAAAACATGTTTCTAGAAAGGATTAAACTATAAATGAAATAATTTAGAATAAAACTAAGCGTAGCTCCATGACATAATTGCACATCTAGCTTAGAAAATCAACAACTTTGTATTAACAAAATTTAAAATGCCTAGCCTGATAATTTTCATAAGATGAAGTGTTAGAAACATATTTCTAGAACATGAGTGAAGGATGCCTAAGTAGTGAACTAAAATTAATGGTACATCTATTTATACCAACTAAAAGATATCATTATTTTTTTTAAAAACCATGTAAATATGCTATATAAGGTGAACCTGGTAAAGATTGAAAAATTGTTTCTCAAATAGCCAATCAAAGGGTTCAAAATCATCAAAGTGAACAAGTTATAATTTGGGTGGGCGGAAGGTCAAGGAAGGTTGAGGGAAGGTAGAGAAAGACAATGCTATATGAGATGGAAAATGATTGGGTGGTGGGTGCGGTTGTGTTTGAGTTAAAGCCAATGATATATATGGAAGTGGATAAGGGAAAAAATTGTTATGGTCAAGTGGATGGGGGAAAGGGTAAAGTTTGAGAAAGCATAAAAGACTAGGACATGCTATATGAAAAATTAGTGGTGATGGATAGTTCTATAACAAAAAGAGATAATAAAGGAAGTCGAGAGAACGTAGGTTTTGTCATGTTTAAAGTTGATTGAGTGATAAAAGTGAAAATATGAACTTGGTGTTGATGAAATTTCAAGGTGAATTTGTAAGTTTCTTAATGATTATCATGTTGGAGTTCTTAGAAATAATACTAAATTTATTGGATGACAATATAATTAAGTGAAGAAAGTAATATATACAACTAAAATTATAAAGACAAAATAAAAGATAAAATTATGCATTATCCTCAAATTTTAAAAAGAGTATATGAATATGAAATTTATAGAAAATTGCACTAATGAGCAAATTTAAATTCTTAAAGAAAATATATAATTATTTAAAAACGAGATCATTTAAGTGTTATAGGTGGTAAGTGATTGCAATTGTTACCGATAATAGTTGTATTAATTATAACAATAACAACTTTAAATAGTAATGCTTTTAATTTGTTTTTATTAAAAAAATCCCATGATGAAAACATCCACAGCAATGTTTTAAGAGTATATAATTTTTTTACAACCTTTGTTTTTCGCAAGAAAATATTAACCATTGTATTTTTGGTTAATGTATATTTACTCTATATAAGAGTTTGATATTCTCTTAAAACAGGGTTACATATTATATGCTTTGTTATATAACACCATGTAAGCAAATTCCGAAATTTAGATTAACACTTCAAATCATATAAATCTTATAAATCAATTGACATGAAATTATTTGTCAAAAAGTTATTTCATTTTAATTCCGAAATTTCAAACTTAATATGTAAGTATATGAATATACTAAATGCTAAATAACAATCTATGGCTTACATTACGTGATTTGAGTTAGACTGTATCATGTAAAAGAAAGCATGTGTGGTCTTAGAAAAATACGAAACCCCACTTTCACTTTTAATTATTGTCTTATAAATCTAACTTTGAGGAAGTATTATGAGTAGGTGATTGGAAGCTAAACTCCTCTCTTATGATGAATTGCCCTTACTAAACTTATTAAATTTGGTAGATTCTGCATTAGAAGACAGATAAGAGATAATAATTGCACATAGCAAATGGAACTTAAGAAGAAGTAACATAAGGGATTACATTATATAAAGGGTGGGAAAGTGGGCCACAAAAGCCAATGTAGTACAACAACGGGTCAGAGACAGGTCCGGCTATTACTGCATCTTCTTGTCTACCAACTTTCTTTCTCTCTCTGCTCATTCAAAGTTGAAAACTTTAGGGAACACTGTCACTTTTGCAACTCAAAAGCTTCAAACCCAAACAAGTACTTGCTAGCTTACGGCAGAGATGAACTTTCACTACATTGTGTAAAGATTGCATTTTTGCTCCCACAAGGACACCCCATTTATCCACTATGGTTTACGAAAGGATCCAAAAGCCTCAGGTCTCTCTCTTCTACCTTTTTCATCCTCTTCACCTTTTTTGTTTTTGCTTGATTTGCATTTTTCACCATTTCTCTCCCACCCGTGTAGTGTTGTATTTGGAAAGTGAGTTTTCTTAGTGTTCTGCATAGTGGAAACTCTTGTTTTGATCTGTTCGTTTTTGGGGTTCTATGATTTGCCTTTAGCCTTATGGAAACTTGGGTTTGCAGGGTGGTGGGGGATTTTCACCGGGAAAATTGAGGAACATGCTACTGGGCGTGGAGAAGAAGAGGAAAGAAGAGGAAGAGCTTGATTCTACTTTCGCCACGAGATCTCAGAATTCGGATATGGATGAATCTGGTACGTATGCTCTTGGGTCTGTATCTTGATTGATGTAATGCATCCCTCAAGGTTGCGATTTTGTAAATCTAAAAGATATGTACTTTCTCAAAATGTAAGATTTTTACCGAGTATGATTATTCTCTATAATCATTATCTCCCTTAGTTTTGTGAGAAAGTTTAGAATTATACTATGATTTAAATTATATAAAAAAAGGCAGAAGAAAATGAAGAAAAGGGACCGGACATTCTTTCATATATAATGTACTTGCGTACTTGGTATCTCAAATATGTCTTTTGTTTCAAATTCTGATTTATTTGATTAGTTTATACAATGATAATTGTAAGCAGTTTCAAATATGTTATTGTTATAGAATGGATGGTGTTTCGTATTCTGGTCGCAGTCGTAAGGGTACTTGTATTTGACATATCTGTTACAGGTGGTAGCAGTTCTGATCATTGTAAAGATGTAGATGTTGTGAGTGTGCTTCCTGAATATTCAACTTCTGCTTTAGTTCGCACCAGTAGCATAGAGGCAGTTGGTGATGATCGTTTTGTGAAGGCTAATGCAGCAGTGACTTCAAGGAATAGAATCTTAGAAGACCCTTCTTCAGATTATGACAGTGGTCATGATAATATGAGCATGTCGTCATCAGTGTTTGAATTTCAAAAGGCCGAGCGGCCTACACAGAGAGTGCCAGTGAGGCCATTCTCAAAACCAGCACCATCTAAATGGGATGATGCTCAGAAGTGGATAGCAAGTCCAACATCGAACAGGCCGAAGACAGCGCAGCAGGCCCAAGGGCAAGGTGGTGGGCATGTAGGTCCACGTAAGGCTGGTAGTCTTGGTTATGGAAGCCGGCAACCTTCAATGAAGGTTGTTGTTGAAGTTCCTGATCAAAGAGAAATTGCTTTAGATGAGCCAGATACCAAGCAAATTGATACAAATCAAACCAAGATGGAAAGTGAAGGACAGAAATTTGTGAGTTGGGAGGCTGATCCCTATGCAATTGCAAGTTCTTGTGGTAAATGTTTGATTGTGCTATGGAATTCATTACCGGAGATATAAACATACTTTTAGTTTATTCAAACACATTTGATTTTTCTGCCATTTTTGTCAAAGATTATATGTTTGACTCACTTGTGTGTGTTAATCATTTCTGTGTGTCCAGATTACACAAGCTTATTGTTAATTCAGATCATATCATAATTAGAATTCTTGTTCATTAGTGTTGATTTTCATTTGAAGGAGTTAGATAAATTGTGTTTAGTTTTAGTAATTATAGTTCATTTCTGGGACTACTAACTCTTTTTTCTGTGGTTCCCTTTCTGCTATTTTATGTTGACAGTTAGCCTTAGCCAGCACAATTCATCTCTTGCCATCCAGAATGCAACAACATTTGTTCCTCCCCCTTCAACAGCTCGGTCAGTATCAATGAGAGATATGGGAACTGAAATGACCCCTATTGCTAGCCAGGAGCCTTCAAGAACAGGTACCCCTGTGAGGGCGACAACACCAATGCGCAGCCCTAATTCTTCGCGGCCTTCTACTCCCCCCAGATCCTCCCCTGCATCTACTTTAACTGATCTACATAGTGACAATCTGAATCTCAACAAGAATGAATTGTCCGAAAAGGAGCTACAAATGAAAACCAGACGTGAAATAATGGTCCTTGGGACACAACTTGGTAAAATGAATATTGCTGCTTGGGCTAGCAAAGAGGAGGAGGATAAGGATGCATCCACTTCCTTGAAAACAAAAGCAGAACCGCCTAAGAGTGTTGTTGAAGCACGTGCATCAGCATGGGAGGAAGCTGAGAAGGCCAAGTATATGGCCAGGTCAGTTTATACTATCATGTAACTATGTAAATCCATTAACATACCCAATTGTTCATTTATAAATTAAATTTCATTGAGCAAAGGGTGCTGCCCAAAAGCTCTTGCATGAAGAGCCATGACATCTCAAAGATATAAAATTAAAACAATTGAAGTTGCTTCATTTAATAGGCTAAGCTTTCTAGTGTATTGTTCTTTGTCAATTGTCTATTTAATTTTCTGCTGCAAATAGATCCATGAAGATACGCAGTGTTGCTTAACTCCTTTTGATCCTGTTTCCATCAATTCAGTTTTCTAACATTTGTTTGAAAGTGACTGCAATTATATATCTATCCCTTAATAAAAGTCAACAGAAAAATTTAGAAACCAAGGAAGGATTTAAGGCCAAAGTATCTGAATTCTTCGACAATGTGTGGAGTTTATAGCCTATAGGTATGTATTTAATTTTCATGTCAGTTTCTTTGGAAATAATAGCTTAAAACTTGTCTTCCCTCCCTTAGACAGGGATATGTTTGTGACAAGATGAAGAAAGATGAATCAAATTTCTAAATATAATTAACCACATTTTCAAAACACGAGACCAATGTTTTATGGGCATTTAAACAATTCAGAAACACGGTAACATTATTTTGCGTCGTTACATGCTAAAATTCTCTGAAGCAGGAATATTGTGTTAATTACACAGGTTTAGGCGTGAGGAGATGAAAATTCAAGCATGGGAAAATCATCAGAAAGCAAAAACAGAAGCCAAGATGAAAAAAATTGAGGTATACACCTATCATTACTCATTATGTTGTTTCGAATATGGTTCTTTAATTTAGTTTTTTGGGACAATCCTTTGGACATTAACTTCTAATCCTAATACGGAAGAATATATTAGTCAGCCTAACAATGGCAACATCTGTGTAAGGAGATGAATAAGAAACCCTAAATAATGTAAAACTTGTGAATGACAAACACGAGAACATATCTAATATATTTGAATCCATATCTAACCATAATTTATGGACTTGTAAGTTGTAGTCAACTTCATAGGGTCTAGCAGTAACAGATCTAGCGGAAATGTATCTCAGTTTAATAGTTCAATTTTGTCTATACCTTCTTTGAAAATATCTTGCACGGACCATTTGATCATCAATCTAATGTTCTGCAGAAGTGAACAGTTTACTAAAACATGTCAAGAATGCAAAAGTAATAATTTGTATGATATGGTTATCTTTCAAATTTATTTTATATTTGTCTACCTTCTTCTATTGTTCTTTTGTTCACTGGCTGTTATGCAATGACTGAAACGTCTGACTTCCAAACATGGGATGATTGTAATTTATGATGTTGTGTAGCCGTAGGAACTAGGAAGGTGATTTTTAATGAAATATTTATCTTGATATTGTATTGCTTCTGAAGATAAAGAAGGAAGCATTGATGTTTGAGTTTGAGGGAATTTTGTTTCAAGGATTGGCATTGTATTCTGCTTATTCAGAGAGATGTTATCCATTTGGGACGCTAGAGTGGCTAGACAGTAGACTGGTCTTGAATCCATCTGTTTTACTGGGTAGAGGTTATGGATGTAGGTAGTTAATGTATACGCAAGTGTGATATGTAAAAAGACTGAATTTTAATTCCTAATTGGTATACTGTTATGGCCTTCAATAAGAAAATATTCTTCCAAGTTGCAAATGTGATGATGCTGTGGTAGTTTGTCCGTTGTGCATAATAGGACATCCTTTTTGTTGCCATCTGATGTGATCAGACATTTGTCTTGTGCATCTGATGACTTTGGCTTAATGCATAAGATGTGACCCAATATTTCTGTTTTCTTCTGTTACTAATTTGAGAAAGCTTCAATAAAATTCTGATGAGTAATTGTAGGTGAAGCAATGTACTGTTCTCTTATTGGTAAGACATTGACAAGTGTAAGAAGTAAAATAGTTTCTTTGTATTCACAAAATACCTCCAAGAGGAGTGATAAGAAAAGAGAATTCAGATTATACTTTCCATAATTGTAAAGGGAAATTACAAGGCATGGGCCTACTAATAAAATACGTTCTTACATCCATTTTTGCACTAACACATCCTAACAAACATCTTCTAGAATCTCTTATTCTCCTATTAATAAACGTTCTCACTATCCCAATTCCTCCTAATTGTCCTTTGAGGCATAGTAGACTAGGCTTCATTCGTGTCCATATCAATACCACCCGCTTCAAAGAAACCTGGTCCTCAAGGTTGTAATTCTTGCACAAGTAATCCCACCTCTCCTATGATGTGTCATCCAAAAGCAAACCTTGCCATTAGAGAAGAACCATCCAATAAGCAATTGTCTTTAAGCTCATAATGGTCAAGGGAGTAACCAATAGATCATTATCCACGAACTGTAGGGCCATCTCAATAATTCAGTTAAGAGGATAGTTAGGAGGAGGTTCAGTGTGAGCTTTTAGGATAGAACAATGGAAGACAATGTGAATTCTGAAATAAAAGGGTAGGGCACTCCTCTTTGAAAACTGAAGGTTTGTCAATAAGGCTGCAACTTGGGACATAAACCCAAGGGTTCACCTCAAAGTTAAGTTCCACAATGTTTATCAGTTGTGGTTTTCATAGTGTTGTGGGCCTTGGTCACTTTCTTTTGCAACATGGCCAAAATCTCATAACAAGTGGCCAAGGCAAACTTGTACGCATCAATGGAGGATGTGTCATCAACATAAATAGGAGTAGTGGGTGGAGGCTTTCCATACATAACATGGCAAGAGAGAGATTGGATGACGAAGGAACTAAAGTGTTATGATGAAACTTTGTCCATGGTAGAAATCAATACCAAAGAAGCCAGTTTGGTGTAAGTGAAACTTGTAAATATTGCTCCATAGTTTGATCCATAACTTCAATTTATCCATTTGTGTGGGTGCTTAGAGGAGCTCATCCAGAGAAGGGTGTGACTGAGTTTAAACAAATTGGTTCAAAACTTGCTAATAAAAATGAGATCCCTTCAGGAACTAAGTTCTTGGCGAATCCATGGTTTTTGCAAACAAGCTCAATGAAAAGCTTTGCCACTTTGTAAGAAGTAAAGTAAGTTGGAAACTGATGAGTACATCATACATGAGTAAACAACCAAAAAGAAGGCTTAAGATTAGAGTAAAATTGTATATCTTTATATTTGGCCTTATTGGGGCATTGTATTTGTTTCTATATTCTTGTAACTAGAAACTCTCTGTGGACATTATTTTCTATTAGCTAATTAAATAACTTATTGGATGAGCCTAGTAGTTTTGGTCGATAGTATAAATAGACCTATGTTCTCTTTTGTTGAAGTTAGGACTCATTTTATGAAGAAAAACCTATGCATTGTGAGTAGGGATGACAATTATTGTTTGAACCTGTCCAAATGTTGACGGGGAATATTTATATTGACTGGGCATAGGTATTAATATGAGTAATACTTGACTTTTTAAATTAGGAACGAGGATAAGGATGAGTATATACATGGTAGCCTCGTTTCCATATGTCTTTGTTCTAAATTACTGAACACCCTTAGTTTATTTGGTAATCTATTTTGAGATTTATGAAATTATAATTTTCTTAATTATTACTTGCCATTGAAGAGAAGAAAATGTTTTTTATACATTGCATTCTTGATAAAATCATGTTAGCTTTGCTTTGATTTTTATTTTTTTAACATTATTTAGTAGATATTTGACCCAGTATGAGTGTGAGTACGAGTATATTTGTTACCCAATAAATGAGGAAGAGATACAAATTTCATATCCGTTGACTATTAAAGATGGGGATGAGTATGAGTTTTTACTTTGGGGATCCTACAGGTATGGTTAATAAATCTGTATCCATCCCTATTTGTGAGAGAAATTCTCTTTTGATTCTTGAACAGAACTTCTGATTCTTATCTTTGAATTGTTGATTCGGAGTAGCAAATCTTTCCTGACATATCAATCATCCGTGACTGTAGTGTTTTTTTCATCTTCTAATCTCGTTTTGCATTTTTTATTTTTCTTAATCGTTCGTATAATTTTGTTGGGAACGATCTTTCTCCATAATCCATGATTAGACTTTCATAGCTTCTATTCATAAAACGAATCAACATAAACCTACTGTATTGTGAACCGAGACCTATCCAATAAACTATCTAGTTAGCTAATAGAAAATAAAGTCCATAGAGAGTCTCTTAATTACAGAAATACATAATTTCTATTCTAATCTTAAGTCTTCTTCTTGATTTTATCCATGCGCTCTAGCAACACCTCCAAATGGATTCTCTTAGAAAATCTATCAACCACAACAAGTATCATTATGAAGCCATTGGAAGGAGGAAGACCAACTCTAAAATCCAGGGAGATCCCAAATGGCAGTTTCTCTGTATATGTGATGGGTTTCTGAATTTAGAGTTTGATTGCTTGATTGATACATTTGAATAGGAAAACCAGATGTTGATGTTGAAAATAGTAAGCAGTGGTGACTTTTTATTAGATTTCTAATATTTTAGCAAACTTTGTCAGCAATAAATGCAGTAGTCATCATAATAATTCATAGTATTGAAAACAAAAACTTTGATTGGTTACCAAAAATATAATATTTTTATAATAATTAATATTATTGCTATAATTATAATAATTTGGTTGCAGGTAGAAGTTGAGAGAATACGTAGTAAGGCACATGATAAGCTAATGGATAAATTAGCTGCTGCAAGGCATAAAGCTGAGGAAAAACGAGCAGCAGCAGAAGCCAATAGAAATCATCAAGCTGCAAAAACTGAAGAACAAGCAGATTATATACGAAGAACTGGTCATGTCCCTTCCTCATATTTATCATTTTCTTGCTGCAATTGGTGCTCTTAAAGAAAGGCCAATCCTTTTCAATGTTTAATTTTTTGTTCTATAGGCATGCAGTGCCTTTTGCTGCTTACACCCAATCTTGTTAAATATGCCTATTGCGTTGCCTTGTTCTGCAGAATAATTGCAATTTGGAAGTGCTATGCTATATGTCCAGTTTATATTTTCTGAATTTCTTTTGGGTTTGATAATTATTTGCAGAATTTAGTCTCGATCCAAAATTTGTAAAAATCCATATTCAAAACTAGTTTTGAACTAGCATTTTTCAGAAACTATTCTGTTAATTTTTTAGATTTAAGCTAAAGTATTTCTTAACATTAATAAAAAGATATCTAATAGAATTTGCAATTTGGTATATATTATTTTATTAATTACTATTAATATTTTCTTATGAATATATTCCTCTGTTATACACGTCTCTTAATATGGTATCCAAGTACAATTGAGTTGGTTTTCTCATAAACTAGATCTCTCAATTTGGTTTGACCTGAATCCACATATGTTAGGGCCAAAACACTCATAAGAAAACACTATGTGATGCCTTGTTACCCGCATAGTTCCTGAAATGGCAAAAAAGTGTCCTTGGTGAAGAAACGACAGAAAAGGGTTTGATAAAAATAAAAGGAGAAGGGAGTGGAGAGTTGTGGTGTGGTTGCCGAAGGTTGGGTGTTATAGATTGAAGTTGGTGAACATTGTTGTGCTAGTCAGCGGTGGATGGTGTCGTGGTGGTGGTGTTGTTGGTGTTTCGTGGTGATTGGAGGCCGTAGGAGGTGGTTGAAGTGGTTGTGGAGTAGTGGAGGTAAAGTAATAGTTTTGGTGTTTTTCTTTCAAAATGTACAATTTGGGAGATCACGGATTGCACAATTTGAAAGCTTTTTTATTTGAAATTTTGAATATTGGATTATAGAATCCAGAATAGTAAAAGAGTACCGATAAATATGGAATACAAAAGTTGCATACGGTATATATGTACTATTTCAGATTGACCTAATTCGATAAATATATTACATTTTGGATTTTCCAATCTAGTATACATATTACATTTCAGATGGTAGAATTTAGTAAGGAATTTATGTTTTGGATGGTATAATCTCAAAACCTGTAACTAATCTACAAAATCCCTATTCGAACCACTATCTCATTCCTCCTAAATCCACTCCAACAACCGTGAAACCCACAGAAACACTAACTAATATTTACCTATTCATGCCTTAATGCTTTAATCAGAGATTGGATGTCCCAATTTGATTGAACCATTGCTCGTCATAGCCGTAAGTCACCACCTTCGCCACCAAACTTCAACCACTGCCACTATCAACGCAGGTCCAGGGAGAGGTGTAGGGGGCAATGGTCCACGATGATTGTGCTCAAATATGGTAATGTGCAAGGTCCAGAAGTGCACAAGGTGCAAAGGTGGAAGATGGAGAGATGTAGACAAATCAGCCGCGTAGGGGGTAATAGGGTGAAGAGCAGTGCTGGGGTATAATATTTTACCCTAAGAGCATTTTTGCCATTTCATAATTACTATGGAGGTGCAGGTTGAGTTTATGCGGGTGAAGGAAGAATATGTCAACTCATGGGGTCAAAAGTCTCTTAGGCTCGAGTCAACTCATGAGCTATTTTTGAAGTGAATAATCTTGTTTAAAAATGAAAATAGAAAAACAAACATTTACTTAAAAAAATTTATACATATAAAAAACATTTACTCATTCCAAATCCAAACTTAAGATATTATGGGTAGAGTTGGGTCAAGAATAAGTTAAGCTAGGTCAGATGAAGTTACATTAAGCTAGGACCATGTCAAGCTAGTCAAAATAGGCTCAGGTAAGGTTGTGTCCAGATCAAGCCAAGTCGGTTCAGGTTATGTCGAGATGGACTAGGTCAAATTCAAGTCGAGTTAGGCTTGACTTAAGTCGTGTTGAGTCAAGTTAGGCCAATTCAGGTCAAGTAAAGATGGGTTTAGTTCATGTTAAGCTAAATTAGATCAGGCCCATGTTAGGTCGAGCCTAGGTCGATAAGGGCAAGGTCGAGTTGAGCCTAAGTCAAGTTGATTGGATAAGTTCGGTTCAGGTTAGACTAAGTTAGGTCAAGTTTAGATCAATTCAAGTTAGGTTAGGCCCACCTCATGTTGAGTCGAGTCAGGCCCAAGTTGGATCAAATAGAGTTGGGTCCGATTTGGGATTGGATTGGACCATGTCAAGTCAGAATGATATAGGTTCGACCTAAGTTAGACACATGTCAGGTTGCGCCAAGATGAAATCAAGTTGGGTTCGGTTAGCCTAATTAGGTCGAGTCAAGCTGGACCAAGGTCAAGCTACGTTGGCCATGCTCGTATCAGACTGAGTTAATTCAGACTTAAGTCAAGTTAGGTCTTAGTCAAGAAAGGTCAAGGTTGGACCCAACTCATGCAAGGTTTTTGGGTCAAGCTTGGTCCAAGTAGGTTGTATTGGGTTAGGTCCAAATTAGTTTGAGTTGGCCTAAGCTCAAATTCAACTGGGTTGGGTCTAGGCTAGGTTAAGGCAGCACTAAGTCGTGTTGAGTCCAAGTCGGGTTGGAGAGTTAGGCTGGTTGGGCTTATCTTGTTAAGATGAGTTCGACTAGGTGAAGCTTAAGTTCAACTTTATTAGGTTAGGTTAAGCTTAAGTCAGCTTGGGCGAGGTTAAACCGAGTTTGACTGGGTTGAAGTTAGACCAAGTTGGTTCCGGTTGAGGTCAAGCTAATTATGTTGGACCAACTCAAGTCCAATCTAAGTTAGGAAGGTCTAATCAAGTTGCGTCCAAGTCATGCAAGATCGGACTAGGTTGAGTCAAGCCCAAGTTAGGTTGGGTCGATCTAGTCTTAAGCAAGTTGGTTGGACTTTAACCTCGTAATTAATTTGCAAATAATAAAAATATATTAATGATCAATTTATAATTAACATAAATATTTAGGGATTAATCTATAATTTAGAATATTTGTAAGACTAATACAATTCTGAAAAGTAGTTAGGAATTAATTGAAATCTTGCAGTAGGTTAAACCCACTTTATAGAGGGCTTTGGGGCTGGAATTTTTTCAACCCATTCATTTAGTAGATCAATAAAGAGCTTATTTTAGAAATATGTTAGAGTTGACCTTTGGACTATGCATTAAATTGATAACTTTCATAAACACATTATAGTCATCTTAAGTGTTCCATCGTGTCATTAGGACTTCAAAATATCATAATCCTTTGGAAGCAATGAATTATAAAATCAAACAATGGTTGTATATTTGTTAATCTCAGGCATAAGGTTTTACAAAGTTATTTGATATGAAACAATTGATATTGAAATAAATTAAATAAAAAAACTTGAATTATTTTAATAAACTATACATAATGATTAAAAAAATGTTTAAATTAAGAAGTTTATTGATAATAATTTAAATAATTTATATAGTTTATGCAATTCAAGTGTTTGAATTTGGTTTATATTACTTTTAACATAGTTTTATCCATTTTATCTAAATAATTGTATATTTAATACAATTTATCAAATCAATTTCCAAATTTGGTTTAATTTTGTAATAAGATAGAATGAAAGTATAAACTAACTTATTTTAAGTGGTACTTTATATACGTCTTTAGTGCACTCCTCTACTCTTCTTTTCAACAATGTCATTAAGCAATACAAGATGTAAAGAAATGACATGAAATGTCAGAATGGCTTCAAGGTTTGAGGACCAAGCCTCTCTTGCTAACCTCTTCAGAGATTCATGTTATTCTTTTATCAGATGAAGAGGAGTTAGACTAAGGTCAAAAAACTTAAAGATCCATAAGTTAAGGGGGAGCTTTACAATTGTCTATTGAAGAAGGAGTGAAGTGGTGTAAAAAAAGTCTAAAACATTTTTTTTTTAAGTGTCAGATCATGACAAACATAAGTGCTTTATTTGATCGAAAGACACATAACATCTTGAATGCATATCTGCATTTGATAAGCTAACACCTGGACAAACGATCAAGATACATAGTTTTCATTTTATTATGCATGTAAAATATTATAAATGTTTATTTATGTATGCATATAATGTTCATTTCTTCTATCTTACAAAAGGATCTTACAAAGATTTGACAACATTATGTTCTTATGAAGAAAGTGCTAAAGCTACTCCAAAGTTACAACTTATTTTCAAAAGACTACATGTCAACGTTGCAAAGACAGACCATCAACCTTGTACGGTCCTGCTTTTTACTAAAAGTTATATGACCTAGGCTTAATAAGTCATGTCTTGAAGAAGAGATATGCATTTAATGTTACATGAATAACATTTAATGCATATCTATATTTGTACGTTTAAAAAATGTAGGTTGTAGAAGAAAAACTTCTCCAACACTCACAATGACTAGAAAAATATTTGCAACAACTCTTTTTTCTCAATCTGTATATAGAAGATATCTTGAAGCAGAAAGGATTAATGACTACAATAATACTCTTAATGACCATTCATTCTTTAAGTAATCCTCAAGGCCTAGTTGTTTGTGAGAAAGAATATTATGATGTTCATAAGTAACCTAAATGAGTATTTTTTTAAACCACGCATTTGTCTTAGGATGTTACCCTATTTTAGTTAGCAAACTTGTGATTGTTTAGATCACACTCTTTGTAAAAGCAAAGTTGTATAGCCAGGAGTGACTAATAATACTTGTGTTTAGCCAGAAGTGACTCCAAAAAATACTTGTCTTTTTAACTAAAAGTGACTCCAAAAAATACTTGTCTTTTTAACCAAAAGTGGCTCCAAAAAATACTTGTTTGTTTAACCAAAAGTGACTATGATTCAAATAATATTTGATTTTAGCCATGAGTAGTTGTGATCTAAATAATACTCTATTATAGCCATTTGTAATCTAGATAATATTCAATTTTTACTAAGAGTGAATGAGATTAAAAGAATATTCACCTTATAGTTTACACGATAGTATACTAGTGGAATTTGATCACGTTAACCAATAATTGAATATAGTTTGGGCTTATAGATAAACCAATATAAAAACTTTAATAGTAAACCTTTCTCTTCTATGATATCTTTAAATTCCATATTATTAAGGTACCTTTAACCAAAGAATGATAGTTTTTTTAAATCAATATTCCCAAAATTATTTAGATAATATGTTTGTAAAATTATAAAAGTTTATAAATACAAAATTCAATAATCTATTCTTTGACATTCTCCCTGTTTTTACAATAATGTTAATGGATAATATAATTAATGTGATATCTATTATATATTTTTTCTAAATTAAATATATGATGTTGTGGTTTGTATGTTTTTTACTAATGTGACTATTGGAGGTTTAATGGTGAGGAAGACATCCTTACAATTTTTTCTTTTAAAAAAAAAATACATCACAACATCCTAATAAGAGTCATTTTATTTATAAGAATTATGATTGTAGAATTTTTGTTAACTTTGTCCTGAATTGGTAGGCATCCTAATAAGAGTCATTTTATTTATAAGAATTATGATTGTAGAATTTTTGTTAACTTTGTCCTGAATTGGTAGGCTTTTTCCTATTCTTGTGCAATTTCTTTTAAAAATTCTCAGAATGGATAAAAAAAAGTTTATTCCCATTTGGGTAAATTGTGTCAAGTTGGTACGAAAATTAATGAAATTGTATCACAATGACACAATTTTAAAATTTAATTAAAATTACGTCACATCAATACAATTTCAATAATAAAATTGAACTAAAATCGTGTCACATCAGCACGATTTCAGTTCTCTGAAATTGTATCACATCAACACGATTTCAATTAATATCTAAAATTGTGTTATAATGACACGATTTTATTTTGAATTAATTGAAATCGTACTATAATAACACGATTTCTTTATAATAAAATCGTACCAAATTGGCACGATTTACCCCTAGTGAGAATTAAAAAAAAATGCACATTCTAAAAATTTTGAAAAAAAATTGTACCCGAACGGAAAAAAAAAATGAATTGGTAAAAAACTATTATTGAGTTTGTGATTTTATTTTATTATGTGTCTGGAGAAAATTTCATAGATTATTTCAACAATATATTTTAGTTAAATTTGACTTCTTTGAATAAGTTTTGTAATAAACAATGTAAATATTGATTTTATTTATATTTGAAATATACTCATTACCGTTATGTGTATTTAAAATTGTTATAACAAAAGTTAAAGCTATTTAAGATAAGGGCTAAGGTTTAAAATTTTAATTTTTTAAGTTTCACATTTTCTTACGTTTAAAAAAAAAAATATTGTTTTAAGGTAAGAATACATGTTTTAAATGGAACAAATCATAAAAGTTTGGTTAAGTTTAATCAAAAGTTTTCAAAATAATTTGATAAGGAGATACTAAATATATCAACTACTCTGAAAAAATTTAATAAATAATTAAAAATAATATATTATTAAATAGAACTTACAAAAATTGAGAGAAAATTTATGAATAAAAATTAATTAAATAGTTAATTAATTATTATAAATGATAATTTATTATTATGAATCAAGATAATCAATCAATTATCTATAATATTATATAAATTATTATAAGAGAAAATTTATTAACGAGTTTCAAATAAGTAGTCAATCAATTATTGTAAGTGATAATCTATCACGATAACAAAACAATTATCTATAAAATTATATCAATTACCACAAGTATTATTTCACAACTCTAAATCATATCAATTATCACAAAAGAAAATTTATTAATAAATTTTAAATAAATAATTATGAGGGATAATCTTTGAAGTTAATCAACCAATTATCTAGGAAATCATATGAATTATCTTAGTTGATAATCTCAAGATAATCATATATTACATTTTTTTAACTTAAAACAATTTTGGAAAAAAGATTTAGTTGTGAAATAATATTTGAATAATAAACTTATCTAAATAACTAGAAATTCCATTTAAATTAAGAGATAATTCACTCCACTCACACATGAAACAATATTAGATGAAAGTATGTACATGTATCATCAAAACAACCTTCTATAATAGGTTGTGAGGATCAACATTCTCCTCCTTTATTAATGATAAAACAATAATACCAATAGGATCCATTTTAATGGGAATATTTTTTTTTTCCCTTTTGAAATCTAAAAAGATGTTTATATAATCCAAGTGTTCGATTAATATAATGTTATGTTAATACTATTTATAGTGGTAAAATGAAATTGTAAACTCAAACCCAAATTTATCAGGGCATTGGCATTAGAGTTTGAAGATAGAGAGAGAAAAGATGATGGACCAACGGAAAGAAGGCAAGTGTCCCATTACATATTTGGTTTGAAACATCGAAAAATAATCATTAACACACAAACACAAAACAGACACATTAATATGAATTTCTACAAAATAATAAATAAAATGAAAAACAGAAGCCGAAACCAGACTAGGCTCACCCTTACCCTCTCCTCTATGCTCCATATAAGCCCATCACATTCACATACTCCAACCCACTCTCTCTCTCTTTCTCTCTCTAAGCTCTGACCCCAATTTCTGTGGCGGCTCTCTCTCTACTTATTCTCTCTTCTCAGATTGAGATTTGGATCCATCTTCTTCTCCTGCTCTCTGTCTCTGATTTGATCTTTGCCTTCCTCTTCGTTTTTTTTTTTTCATCTGGGTGGGTTGGGGACTTCGACTTCAACTTCAACGACAGCTATGGTTACCCCACAGCCACAGCTTCAGGTTCAGCCTCAGCAGCCCGCACCACCCTCTTCGCAAGATGAGGCCTTGAAGAGGAACACCGATTGTGTCTACTTCCTTGCATCTCCTTTGACATGCAAAAAGGTTCTTTCTAGCACTTTTTTCTGTTTTGTTTTTTTAAAGGAAAGAGGGGGGAAATCCCCTTTTTGCCGCTTTGGGAATTCTGTATTTTAGGGCTTCAGATTCGTGTGTTTCTGCAAATAGGTTTGGTGGGTGTTTGTTTTCAATGGGGAAAATCGAATTTTGCGGAAAAGGGGTTGTGGGAGTCTGTGTATGAATTCCCGAATTTTCAAAATTGGGGAGAGCGATGGGGAATTTTGTGGATAGAGAGGGTTTTATTTTCCTTTTTTCTTGGATTGGGTTTTGGATTTCTAGATTTTGCCAAACTGTTATTATTGATCATTTGTCTACTAATTGGATCTTTTATTGCTTTATTTTATTGTAATTTTTCACCCTTTTCTCTTTTATTTGATAAGGTGAGGGAAATGAGGGGGAACGGGGTTTTGAACTATATTACGATTGTATATGAGATTTTTTTTTTCTAATTTTTTTTTTATTTTCTTTAATTTGGTAATACTGTGGATCCCGCTGAGAAAACATAAGGTTGGATCAATCAAGTTTAGTTTAGTTTTTTTGGTATGGTTTAAAGTGTTATCCAATGTATTCTGATTGTTTCTGAAAGCAAAAAATTTGCATAATGAATGAACTTTCATTAGAACCAAATGTTTAACAAGCTGCTACTACGTGGTGGCAAGCGCGTGTTCGAGTCATGATGATCGATTAGTCTCAATAGTGTTCTGTTACCAAGATCTGGGATGGCCACTGATGTTGCTGGCACTCTTTTGCATAATCCTTGAAGATGTTACTGTTATCATAAAACAATTTTAAACATTTTACTTCAAATTGATATTTGTTTTCATAGTTTTTCTGTCTAATGCGTGCACTTGTTTCCTTCGTTCTTCTATTACATGTGTCATGCCAGTTTTTCGTGGAACAAATCAAGTATTTTACTGTCGTCTTGTTCTTTTTGTGCCATGCTATTCAAGTATTTTGCTGTCTAGCAGTTTTTAATTTTTAGCACAGTGCATATAAAGTATTTTTATGTGTTGCTGCTTTTTTGGTGCGAGTAGTTTTCTAGTGTATGTAGCATTGCAACGTTTTGGTATATTCTTTTTGCATATCCGAAAGAACATGTATTGGTTATCAAGAATGTGAGGTTGTCTGGTCATGTACACATTTTGAACTCTGGATTTTGTTGCTGGCATTGTCTTGATTTGTTTTCTTTTTGTTGGAACAGGGAAATGAATGTGAGTACCGCCACAGTGAGTATGCACGAGTTAATCCTAGGGATTGTCGGTATTGGTTGAGTGGCAACTGCTTGAATCCCAAATGTTCATTTCGTCATCCGGTGAGTGTCTTTATTTATGAGGACCAAATTTTATACTTTCATTTCAATTTTCATTGTCATTGTCTCGTTGTATGGATTTTGCTAACTGCATTTGGGTTTTGCATTCAGCCTCTTGATGGCTTGTTAGGAACACAGGCAGCAACAGCTGGTGGACCATCTGTATCTGCACCCCTTTCACAGATTCCAACAGCATCTGCAACACATGCACCTTATAATTCCAGTAAACAAGCTGTCCCTTGCTTTTTCTTCCAAAAGGGGCTTTGCTTAAAAGGTGACAGATGTGCCTTCATGCATGGACCTCCTGCTCCTAGCACTGGTAATAAAGTAGCTGCTCAGGTTCCAGTTACCAGCCAAGGAGCTGAGAATCCAAGTTTTAAGAAACCTTTTGGAACCAATGAAAGGTATACTCAGGAAAGGAAAACTTCCCAAGGAAATGTTGCAAAGTCAGGAGGAGGCCCTGAACCTAAACCTGCCCCAAAAATTGAATCTGCTCCTAAAAGAAATATGTTTGAATTGGAGAAGGAAATGCCACCACCCTCTGTAGGATTTGATAATGAGGCTTCTAGATTTAAGGCAAGTTCTCCACCAGTAACAAATGGCCCTACTGTAGTCCGGTCAAACAGACTGCATCAAGCTCGTGTGCCAGATGAACACAATTTCCACAGTGGCAAGGACAGTGATGAGTTTCTCAGAGAATCATCTCCTGGGTTCGATGTTCTTGTAGCCGATGAACTTAGGAATTCTGATTACTACCATGGGGAAGATGAATTTGGTAAAGCAAGAGGTCAAGATGAAGGGAACCTGGACTCTTTAAATGAATATGATTTAGGGCATTCTGGTGACTATGGTTTAGCAGCTGATATTGATCGGGAAAGATTTCGCGTGCCCCAAGGTTATGAGTCATATGATCGCATGCAGGAACCATATGTTTGGGAGCAGCATAGGAAGGCTTCAGTCCATTTAGACAGAAGGAGTCGCCGCAGATCTGGCAGTCCTGAAAATGCCGAGGTCTCAGATCTCCGACATCATTTATCCAAGCGCAGAAAGGTCAATGGTTTGAAATCTGTTGTCAGTCATGATTATGCCCTTGAGGGTCATGGTGAAGAACAAAGTCATCGATCCTTCTCTCGGAAGGACTCACTCCAGTTACCTCTGAATGAGAGCTCCCTCGGTAATCGCTTCCGTGGTAGAATAAAACTTCCAGCTAACGGTGGTGCTGATCAGCTAGAGAGAGATGACAGAGGGAGAACTAGGGGCAGGTTGTTGTCTGGAAGGTTGCAGGCCACTCAGCAGGGAAGGATCCATGATAGAATGCGAGGAAGGTTGCAAGATGATGAGAGGAGAAACACGAAGGATCGATTGATGGAGAGAGAACTAATAGGTGGTGATCGGAGTGATTTTGCCGGGCCAAAAAGTCTTGCTGAGCTTAAAAATGGGAGGAACACTGAGCATAGGGAACCACAAGCACTGGGAAAGAGAGGAACTTTAAGAGATGATCACCCACCATCTGAAGATGATCTTCAGTTTGATGGTCCAAAGCCTCTCAGTGAAATTCTGAAGGAGAAGAAGAGAGGAGGAGCTGGAGGCAGAGCTGGTGCAGACTCCGGGAATGGCAAATCATCTGATATTAAAAATGAAGAAGTTACCAATGGCTCAGATCCTACGCCCGTCACTAACACACAAAACGGTGTGCTGTCTGATACCAAGGAATATGTCAAAAATCAAAACAATGAAGAATCCAAGCTTGAGGTCAGTGATGCAGTTGGAGGAGACACTGATGCAACTGATGGTCAATATGAGGAGGGAATCTACGATGAAGCTGGTGAAGATCAGTATTACGAAGGTGATGAACAGAGAGAAGGTGATTACGAGTATGAACAAGGTGATGAGGGTTACTATGAGTATGAGCAAGGTGAAGAGGGTGAAAATCAAGAGGAAGATTACATGGATGAAGAAGATGGGGATGATTTTGCTAAGAAGATTGGTGTCGTTCATTCATAATTGTGGAAAATGTGAGAAACAAGGGAACCAGTCCTACTCATGATCAAATCTCATACTAGTCTCCCTCTGACTGGGCACCATTTTTCTGCCTAAAATTTGGTTGTAGAACTCAGAACAGCTATCACTATCAGTTTGTTTTCTTGTATTAATTAGTCCTTTTTACTTTTACTGTATTTTCATCAAATTTAATGGATATTTTTATGTGATCAGTGGGGCATTTTGCTGTGCTCTCCGCATATAAATGTCATGCAGAGTGGTGCAGGCCTTTAACCTTAGAAAGTTAATAACATTTGCATTCGCTTGGGAGTTTATTTTATCTTTATACTTTAATTCATCTGGTAGAAGCCATCGTAGCATTTAAATTTCAGTCTCAATCATTGGTTAGTTCTTTATACTCTTCAGTTAAATTTCTTAGTTCATCTCCATTGGAAGAGTAGTAGTTATATGACATTGTCTTTACTTTATTTTTGTGAATTTTCTTAAATTATATTATCTTTTAAGAGATTTTTAAACTTTGTTTCGATGTAATGTAAGAGTTTTATAAAATCTATATTTGTTAGTAGAAGAAATACTTTTGAGATAAATAATATTTTTGTATTTTTATCATTCAGAAGCTTGAGATACAATGGTTTAAATTGTGTTTCAGTGAGACATTTTTATAAACCTCAGATTCTAGACTCCTGGATGTGGTTAGACTATCTTGGAATAACTCTGAATTTAGGTGGGTCCAATAGGGCACTTGGTGGCTTTAATGTTAAGTTCACAAAATCAAAGTTTAAGATGATTTTTATTAAATTTGTTGGGCAAAATGAAAAACACGATTAAATAGACACTGACATGATTTTGTTGTTGTTTTCATAAAAGTGAACAAATTAGCGTTTGGTAAACATCCTGCATATTGGGATTGTTTCTACAAACATGTAAAACGTATATTTGATTTCATTTTCAACTACGAAAATATTCTCTAGATTAAGAAGATTACTTCTACCAAAAAAAAGTATAAGTAAATTCTTTCTTGGATTTTTTGTATTAAAAATAACATAATTATGATGGTATAATCAGTTTTAATTACATAGTATAGATAGGTCGCATACATTATACGAAAGATATAATCAATTTTTTCGTTTTGTTTTGTTATTTATCCTATTCTGTGTTCCTTGGTTTACTATCACTTTTTACATCTACTACTTTGTTATCACTATCAATTTTATTATTGTTGTTATATTATTATATAATTTTTATTATAACATCTCTTGAAACATTTTCATACTTAATATCACTATTGTTCTTATTTTTTATTTTTATTATAATCATTGTTATTTTTGATCGTTATTACCACTATTATTATTGTCTAACCATGAATATTAAGATATTATTATGATTATTGTTATGATTTTATTATAATTATCATTGTCATAGTTATTTTCATTCTTACTACTATTATTATCAATATCTTGTTATTATTGTTTCCATTATTATTAATTACTATCTCTAATCATGAAGTTTTTATAGTTCATCATAATATTGATAAAACAATTATTGTATTTTGGTTATAAGAAATAATATTAATTTTTTTTGTGAGTTTCTTTTATTTTTGTGATAAACAAATCATTCAATAAACTATCAAACAATAAAATGTTTACACTTCCAATAAGTTTTAAATTATGCAACATATGAAATTTCATCAGTCAAAGATACAACATCCAAAGACACACTTTATTATGTAAGAAATAAAAAGTTTTGAATTTATGAGATTGTCCAGTAAACACAAAAACTTTACTTTCAAATCCCAATAAAATTCCAAGGAAACAGACCAAACTTTCTTCTAAATATATCTTAAATTTAGTGTTGTGAATACAAACAATATATTCAAACCAAAAGGTATTTTATAGATAGTAAGTTGAATGCTACAAAGAAGTTGTAGGTGAAAAGCTCCCAACTCTTAATGTTCTAACACATGAATAAAAGATTTCCAGACAATATTCAACATTCTTATTTAAGTCATTTATAAATAGAATTCTTACCATGTTGAAATAATAAATTATACTGTGTAGACTTATACAACGTAGTTTGCATGTTATAATACTTCACTAGGTTGTTTGACAGAAAAAAAATTAAAGTGAACTGTATTTATAAATCTTTCAGTGGTGAATTGTATTTGTAAATCTTTCACTTTTACGAAGTTTTCTTAAATAAAGAATTTCTAGATTTCATATCTTCTATTAGGATTTGTTTACAAGAAAAAAAACTTATTAAGCAAAGAAAGGTGAAGAAAATCCAAAAAATGAAATGTAAAATCACAGAAATAAGAAAAGCTTTCACATAAGACTTTCTGTCCTAATTTGTGAAGAAAGTCATCTTTTATAAATATTTTGTTGTTATTTTTTTGTTTATAAACAACAACCAAAATCGATTATGGAGGAAAGTTAATCTATTAAAGTTAAAAAATATATATAATAAAATCCAGCAATCAAATTCTAACACCGTACTAATGCAAACACTCTAGAAACAAATTTTTAAACGCATCAACTGAACCCCGTTCTTGAAATTCTCGTGTTTTTCTTTTTCAGTAATTCAAACCCACCATTCTTTTGGTGGATTATGAACTAGGTCAAACCAAACATTCAAATAACCAACTGGTAGATATTTGATACTAATGCTATTTGAAGACGAAACGATTGGCTGAGATAGCTAATCCACAATGCCGAGTCCTCATCATGCAAGAGCCTCTATTAACTCTAACCAAAAGCAAGATTTTCATTGATGTTATCTTTGAATTTCAGCAAATATGCCCCAGGTATGAATTCTGATCGTCTTAAGATTCTTGCGAGCATGCTTCCAAATTCTGAATGCTTATGTTTTCTGGGTACGTTAGTAATCTTAATGTGGATATTTCATGATGATTTATCAGGGTACAATTCAACTTGGAAATTCATTAACGTATTGCTACTGTTAAAATTTTAGGATTTTGTAAACAGCTATGTTGCTGTAGATTCAAACATGAATGCTAGAGAACGTTCCAAAATAAGGAAATTCCCATTTAACTTGGTCGCGGTTAAAATTTTAGGGATAATCAGATACATCGTTGAAATTTGAAAGTAGCATAGTAATATCGCCTAAAATAGAAATTTAATTGAAACCTAGCCAAATTCACGGACGAAATGGAAGTAGGGATGTAAAAGAAGTGAATGAATTAGCAGGAACGAGACTGAAAAGGAACAATACATTTCACCAACTTGTAGCAGTTACAAGACTTCAAAACTATTATACAAATAATATATCAGTGTCCTTTTCTCCCAAAAAAGGTTCCTCATTGTGTTGAATTGCTGAATCTGACTGAAACGGCAACCACATTTTCCTAGAGACAATGCAAATATCACTTATATAACACAATCCACCACGTTTGACAATCCATAAAATGTCACGTTTGAAAACCTACAAACCTTAGGAGAACTTTAAAACAATGATATTAGCTTTGTCACTCAACAGAAGACTGACTTCTGTGTCCTCTAGAAATTATCCTTGGGGTGCAAGAAACTTCAAAGAAATCAGAAGACCACCAAGGAAATCATGACTGAGTTTTCTTGACATGCTATCTTTTCAGCGAATGGGATGATATTGTGTGATACCGCGCTTGGGTGGCAGCTTCCTCAAAATGAAAAGGACCAAAGAAGAAGGCAATATTTCCACCAACTGCTCAAAAATGTGAAAAGGATGAGGTAAGTAGGACAATTAGAACAAAACCCCCTCTTTGATTACTTACCCTTGAGAGCAAACGTAAAATATCTATAACGAGTAGCGCGGACAAAATTGCAATCACAAATACCTAAATCATTTCAGTTCCTTCTAAATTGACTTCAGAAAATTAATTAGCCGTTTTCCAAGAGAAAGAATTCCACCAGAAGTTGAAAAGTTTCTCAGGATATCTACCCCTAACAACATGAATTGGATGATTTGAAACAGCAATTACATGATTATCCAATTTATCAATTCCCTTGCCTCTACTGAGAATCAAGACTAAACTAAAATTATGTGCCAAAAAGAAAAGACAAATTTATATAGGTTCATAAAACCAATGCATGACAGTGTCCAACAAAATTTAAGTAGGGAATGTGTCAGAGCTTTCAGAATTAATCTGAAACCAAGATTAACCATATAAGCCCAAAATAGACCTAAATATAGACATGATATAACTTGAAGAGCACAACAATGAGAAAAATTGGGGAATATGGGAAAAACAAAGTACCACAATGAAGAAATACAAACAAACATACAAACTCACCAGGTAATATATTAAATTCAGAATGGGATGGTCCAAGACATCAAGGTCAGCAGCTCTATCAAATGCATTAAAGCACATCTGAAAACAAAATATGATCAAACTCAGTTCAAGAACTATGCAATAGGAATCACTTTAGTCTTTAGAGATAAAAGGGCTAACCATAACGCATCTGATAAGGAAACATGAAAAGCATATGGTAGTCACATATCCAACCTGCATTAGAAAAATCAGGAAGATTAACTCTGGGTAAAGGAAGGGGAGGAGTGAGGGAGGACCAGATAAATATAGATAATTTCCTTGTAAAACTGAATACACACCTCTTGCAGCTTCTTCCGTCGGCCTTTGGATTCAACAGGAAAGCGTTGCAGCATCAAGAATAGTCTGTCATAGAACATGGTCAGAACAGAAATACAAAAGATGGAAGAGGAAATGAAACAATATTAATACTAAAGACACATACACATGAAGTGCACAAATAAAATTTAGAATATAACAAGTGACTGGCAAATTCCCCCCCTTTCGTTTTCTAAGGAATCTTTTGTTTGGGGTGAAGTACTTGATAGTATCCACTCAAATTATTTCTTAAATAATCTGCTAGCCAACCCCGTAATGTACAACATAAGCTCTGAAACTATGACCCACTTATTTCAGCATATTAAATTAACTACTTCCTTTGGGAATGATCATTTTGGGGCTTTTCATGAGAAAGTACTTCAGAGCTGTTAAGGAGAAAGGTTCTCAGATAGTGTGTGAGTGTGATATATGCAGTTTTTTTGGTGCTTTGAAGTAGAAAGCAATTGTTTTCATGGGTTTTTTACACTTGCATTGAATAGCATTCTAATGCCTATTCTTTCGTGCCATTTGTTGACATTAGATCTTAGCATCACATCATATCACAAGAAAGAATCATAAGACTGTCACTGGGAAAATGTTAACTTTTTTCTTTTCTGTATGATTACTGGAGATCTTGGTTAACAATCATTATATCAAAACTAGTGTTTTACCTTGATTATGCCACATAAATATTTACTTTTATATAATTAAAAATCATGATAAAATAATATATTTTTAAAATTTATAATAAATATATTTTTATTATACAAACTAATTATAATTAAAATTAATAATAATTAAATTTTAGATTTACAACGAACAATTTAAATAGTAATATAAGACTTTTTTAACACTGACACTTTAGAAAAAAACAATTACTGAAATTCAATTAACTGGTAGAAAATAAAAGAGAGCAGATTGAAAGAAAGATGATTAGAAAGATCAAATATACAAATAAAAATTAAAATATTGTAGTTTGAGATGGTCAGGAGAGAGAAGAGAGAGAATATGGAGAATGTCTGATTGAGAGAATGGGAAAAGTAAGAGTCTTACTCTCCAACTTGTATATTCTAATTTATAATACTGGCGTATATTAAACAATTACAACTGTCCACAACTTCACTTTAACCCTAAAAGCTTATGAAGTTATACTTTAGCTGCTATTGAGAATTATGACCATACAAATTTCAAGGACGGGGCCTAAATACAGACAAAATCCTAACAACAAAACATGTGTAAGGCACCAATGTTTTTGCACTATTTAAATTTTATCAGTTCAGAAAGGTGGTAAATATTTGAAGAATTCCATTGGCTATATCTAGTAATATGAGTTGATTTTTTTTAGTTTTTCTCTTCTATGTTCAGACAAGGCAGAATTCCAAACTTTAAGTGTAATTCTTAAATCCAGACACATTAATTTCATTGCATAAGTAAACAAATAACGACAGATGCAATTGAAAATTGAAATAGACAATCACCTCCCACCGTAGAGAAGAAAGCCAAGGGCTGCAAACAAAGAGACCCCTATATATATCCATAGGAAAACATGATTAAAATCATGATCAGTAAAATCTGACAGTTAACCCCTCATAAATCATAAAATATAATAGTTAAACCTGCAAAGAACATCTTAGACAGGATGACAAGCACGCTGATAGGTTTCCACCATAATATCAACCACAAAGCAATCTGAAACGCATGAAAAAAAAAAAATACTGTTAGAATGGCATGACAGAGAGATTGAGAGAAATCTGAATAATTATTACTGATATCTGAATTTATATTCTGAGATGTACAGAAGATTCCTACTCATAGATCACTATAGTTGATTAAATCTAACAAATGTTATTTAGTCTCAACAGAAACTTAACAGAAATATGTGTCAGACAGCTCTAAGTTCTAATTGACTAAGACTAAGACATACTCTACCTTTTACCAAAATAAAAAA
>Ga0209700_102816_pt1 | contig 34629 bp, 22 predicted proteins | sample SiratroredBW_FD_187528 | JGI IMG/M metagenome (GOLD analysis project Ga0209700, IMG submission 187528) | Root nodule microbial communities of legume samples collected from California, USA - Siratro red BW (SPAdes) (version 2) | ecosystem: Host-associated > Plants > Roots > Nodule | place: USA...
AAAAAAAAAACAGTACTACTCTTATTTACATCAATTATCAACCATCTACGAAAAGAAAAAAAAAATAAAAAAAAAAAGTCATTCACATTGATGAAAGAATAAATGACAAAACAAATGAGGAAAGATGGTGCGACTCTTGTTGTATAATAATATGAATATTTAATTCATAATAATGAAAATAAAAAATAAACGATAAATGTGAAAAATGGTCAGAGGTCAGGACGGTAGACAGGAAACAAAAAGTACTCAGGTTATGGCTGTTGTTGAGAAGAAAAAATCTTTAGAGAGCATGGTCACTGTCAGAGCTAAAATTTCTTCTTCATACATCAAGACAGCTGCTGTCTAGAAAAAAACCCATCGGAAGAGGAAAAAAACTCAGAAATGTCAGTGGTGAATAGTACTCATAGAAAAAAGTTGGTGATCAACAATAATACTGGCTTGAAAAAAGAAAATCACTGGAAAAATGTGGACACTAAACAATACTAGCTGGAAAAACATCTCTGGTGAACAGTACTCACTGAAACTGCCTGTAGTTTGTATTATTCGCTAAAAAAATGTCTATAGCAAACTGTACTCAGCAGAATAGCGTCAGCAGACAGTACATGTCTAAGAAAACATTAACACTAGCCAGAAAAAAGCTCGCCACCAATAGGTGAAAGCTAGTAAAAAAGTTGTTAGCAGTGAACAGTAATGCAGGTGGTGAGCAGTGTATTCACGTAAACAGTGACAACATAAAAATAAATAGAAATAAAAAAACGGTTTCCAAAAATTTAATCCGATGAGAAGTGAGCCCACAGAAAATACATATTTGAGTTTCCTTCTAGATGGATTGTGATACCATATAGAAAGGATTAATGAAAAAATGGATCACATATGATGGTACCATTCTAGAACCATGTTGAAAAGAAATAAATAAAAATGGAATATAATAAATTGTGTATTTATATACACAAGTATTTTTATTTATAATAAAACATATAATAACAAGGAATAAAATAATATCTCATATTAAAAGATATTTGGTAAGATGTGTCTTATCATATTTCTATTTGATGTAACTCAATTATATTTTTAAAATAATCAAATCATATCTCTAACCCATTATAAACCAAGTTGAATATCAGGAGTTAAAAGGATCCAAAATAGCATGACAACCAGACTTGCCGTTTTGATGCATACTGAGTGAAACAGGAAAAAAACCTAGCCTGAAGTTGTTGAAACAAAATCATAAATTATGAAAACATTTTTCAAGTTTCTGTCACAACAGACACCTCTAACCTATGGATATGTACACCATTAAAAGATTGTCGTTGTCACTGTTAGATTGTTGGGAGGGGAGGAGGGGGAATAAGGAAGAAAGGAAGCTCACCAACAGACATCCACTGAGGAGGGCGAATGGAGCACTTGCCTCTCTTCTTGAGGGCAATGGCCAACCACAGCGGTACTTGAGTAACAATCTGCGGTGTAAATGGGCCAAAATCTCCCTGCCATTGTGTTAATAAATAAGAAAGGTAATGTGTACACATCTGCAAAATAGAACCAGTTTTGGGGTGTTTGAATTCTTGCTTACAGAAATGAAATTGAGAGGTCCCATTTTGAGATTGGGCACAATATCTACGATCTCATCCTCAGCAATGAACTCAAGCTGAGTGACAGGCAAAATCATAAGATATATATTAATAATTTTAAATAATGTAAATTAGAGAAATATTTTTCAATACAAATAGCATACCTCCTCTGCTGAAAACAGTGAAAGCTCATGGTTTGATTGCCCAGCCATCTTGTCTCTTTCAATTTGAACTCAACCTAATGGATCTAATGGGCCTGTTTTAATTGCATCCAGATGAAAATCTAGAGACAAAATATCCCTGCTAACAAATGCAGCACACTGCAAAATCAACTTCAGTAGTATATCATTATCTACTGCAAAATTGAGTTGGGAAGAGAAAAAAAAAAGACGAACAAATAAAATCTGCCACTAACAACAGTTACAAAAAGTACAAGAGAGGTAGAAAAGGCGGAAAAACAAAGAACGAAGCTTGAATTTGAGAAACAAAACCAAAGAATACAAAAAGCCAACAGCTGGCTTTTTTTAATTTTACCAATCCCACCTAAAATTATTTTGTGGGCTGCAGATTGAAGATTATTTTATTTAATTTAATTCTTTATTAAAGCCCAATTTTTCCTAATCTAAAAACACACATCCTAATTTCATTTATCCAAAATTTAGATTCTATTCAGTTGCATGAAGCATCCTCGGTTTGATCCAGGGAGAGACGTTGCGAAGCTAATTTAGGTACTAACTAGATGACATTTTTGTCTGATTTAAACAATAAAATGGGACTAACTAGATGACATTTTTGCCTGATTTAAACAATAAAATGATGATACTTCACATTATTGATTTGAAAGAAAATTGAAGAACACATGCACATTACTGATTTCAGAAACTAAATAGCTAAAAAATATTGCAGACGTGTGATAATGCTTGTAACTTGCTTTTTTAAACTAAAGTCAATATCATATTTGTCCAACTAAAATCATTACAGAAGATTGAAAAGTAAAAAGAGAACAGAAAATAAATTTCCAATGTATCTAAATAGTAATATAAGCATCAAAACACTTTCAAAATAAAAAATAGACAAGGTTATCGAATGAAATTACTATAGCTCCAACCTAGTTCACCGGACAATTTTTAATTGTTTGGTTTCAATTGAATGAGAAGTGAATGAATGTATCGGAATAACAAGCCAACAAGAAGAACACAGTCTTACAAGGTTTCTGCATAGTTAGCAGTCTGTTTACATTGGAATAAAGACTTAATTGCATGTTTTTGCCCCAACCATTCCAATTGTGTGGTTTTTATCCTTAAACATATGACAAGTCACTGTCACATCAAAGATTAAAATTGGAATATACAGGAGATCTAATTGACACAATTGGAAATCAAAGATTAAAATTGCACATTGGGGATAACAAAAGGGCTCAATGGGCACAATTGAAATATCTAGAACTAACATCGGACAATTTTCGTATCAGAGGAAACAAAAATATTAATAAGTCTAAGACAAAATATAAAGTGCGTGCACCTTGACATCTGTGGAAAGGGGAGGTAGTTTTAAAACAAAAAGGAAAGAATATGTAACTTAAGCATCTCAAAGAGGAGTGTATTTTGTTCTTCTAATATTTATGTGGAAGATAAAGTGTCGGCTATTTCGGATGGACTTTTGGGGGATTGATGTGATAGAAAATTGGATCTCTATTAATAAAAGCTGTTTTTTAAAAATGCTGGGATGATTTTTTTCTTGTGAAAGATATCACTCATGATAGCATCATTACAAGAATATGACATCATCTCCCAATTAGGTTGGCATCTCATACTTCTACAATCATACGCTTCCTAAGGATATTTATTAAAAGAAAAAATAACATTGTAATACAAAAGTACATGGGGCACCACACCAAAACTTATGCAATCAAGGTAACTCAAACCTATTTTTACAAGAAGGTAAACTATCACACTAATTAAAATCCTTCTTCATATCCACCTCAAGCTGGCTAAACTGTCCACACATTTATTTTCTTCACTAAATATGTGAGAAACTTTAAAATTCAAATATTTACTTATGGCAATGCAGCAATTCTATATACCAAGATAACATTAAGGAACAATATTTACTTATGAAATGAGTCTTTAGTAATTAACATGTTACTGCTCATCTTGATGAACTATGCCATGCCCAAATAGATAGACGAAATAGCAGCAAATCCCGTAGGCTTCTTGCTTAAACCTTTGTTTTAATTAACCACTACTACTACAGTTATGAATGACTTGCGCCTTTTCTAGTTGTATACTTATATTTAAGCATTGGGAATCATAAATTGTTTATTGCATGCAGCTTTTTGGTGCTGGGTATCTTGGACCCTTTGGACACTTTTTTCATTTAATACTGGACAAAATTTTCAAAGGAGGTAAAACAGCGGATCCTTCTGTTTTAAGTTCTAACTATATGTATCACAACCTGAATTCAGGCATTGCAGTTGGTACCCTGTCATCAGTATGCTTTTCTTACAGTTTTTGCAGCATTAAATATCCCCTGCTTTTACATGTGAGTTGGAGTATTTAACTTGATTGAAAAGAATTGGTTCATTATCCCGTTTTTTTAACGATCATCAATGATTGAACAATTTTTTTTTTTGGTTTTCAGTTAGTAGTACGCAAGACTAGCCACACTACCATGGTTTGGCAATAAGGAATGAAGAATGAAGCTGTTGAGGCCTTCTTCCATTCTGAAACTCAGACACGAATAAAGAGTGTTTTTATTTTACATTTTGGTTCTTTTCAATGTTGAAGATTAGGCAATGAAATGTTCAACTAATAAGTAATGTTTGTATGAATGAATGTATCTTGTTTTTACTGAAGTTTTGATTTGTTTCTGCACTTCACAATAGTGCCAGGATAACTTCACAAATGTGTATACTCATGATTTTGCCATTAACTTAGCTCTTTTTTAAAAATGGATAATAATTTTAGCATTTCATACTAAAGTAAATTCTACTGAGTTTGGTTTGTGTGTTTTTTTCATCAAGAACGTCATTTTTTAGATATGTTTGCAGACACTCTTATTTTGAATCAAAATTGACTTTGTTTCAAAAACAAGTTTAACTACAAGTTAAAAGAAATATAGTTCATGTGTTGGGTGTCTTTGCCAACAATTCTAACCTTCTACAGTTCTACCATTTTTCTTCCTCAACAGGGCCATGGCAGCCTTTTAAGCAAACTACAGTTAGTTCATTTTTCTGCAATGAGGATATTAAAAAAGCAGTAAAGCTTAGATGCAAGAAAACTTGTTCACTAGTTTCTATCTATAAATCATTATCTTCTAAATATTGCAAAGCTACAGGATCTTTTCAACAAAACAGCACATTACATGCATCAAAGGTGACAAACCGTTAAAAACAGCACTGCAGACAGAAGCTTTTAACTTAAGGGGATTACAAAATCTTACCTGAGTACAACCAATAGGGGCTAGAACTGCCCTCTTCGAATTGGGAAAAACAACCTAGGATTTTTAAAATTGGGGATTTTGACATTCACAGATGCTACTACCTACAAAGAACACTTGAAAAATGGATGCAATTAGGGAAAATAGACTTTGCTCAGTTTAAACACATTCTAGTGAACAAAGATAACAAATAAGAGTTTTAATGTCGCTACCTTTTTCAGTGGGTTTCGCTCGTCATGTCAACCTAGCTTTTTGTTCTTCGATTGAAGTTCAATCTTAGGTTAGGAACAAAAGAAAGGAGGATTTAATCTTAAGCGATGCCACAAGAAGCTGACATTGAGGATGACGAAGAAAGCTAAGCTTTTGAAAAAGAATGCGATTCTGATTTTGAAAATGGGCAAGACGAGGGAAGAATGGGAATAAGGGTTCTCATTTAGGGTTCGGAAACTAGGATTCTTATTCCTTAATTTACAATCATCTCCATTTTTTGTTCCTACATCTTTTACTTAGGATAAAAATATAAATTTCAATTTTTTACTTTAATTTATTTTTTTTATTTTACATGTATCTTATCTTCTTCATAATTAAATTTATTTTGTCCAGTAACCTTCCTTATCAAATAATTACAGTCACAGATAATCATTACTAATGAAAATTAGATCAATAATTCACTTTAACAAAAATATTTTAATAAAAATATTGTGATTTTATAAAAATTTGTAATAATTATGTTATACTTATGTGTGTACACTCTTTCCAAAGTATAAATAAATAAAATTAAAAGTATGCCTTATGAAGATAAATGGTAGAAGGGTTAATGAATTTGGGATATTTAAGAAAAAAAGAATTAAGTCACAAGTGTCATGGACATTGTTTCATAGAACATAGATAATTATAGTGTACTCTTGTTTCTAATTACACATATATAGATTTACTCTTTTACATTGTTTTGTTTATCCTTTGTAATTTTTCTGTAGGGTATGTTTTACAAGCTTACTGAAAAAATTCTAAAACTACTCATGTGTTTTAATTGATTAACATTTAATAAAGCTTATAAAATTAAACATAAAATTCTCAAATAAAACATTATATTTAAAATTTATTTTTAAAAAAAAAATTGACAACTAAAAGAGGATGAATAGTGAGAAGGTTATCTCTTTACATTTATTTCGTCTGTCATGTTTTCAAATATCAAAGCTAAAGCTAAGTCAGGGTCTTTGATGTTAGGAATTTGGACCAATGGTAAATATAAGTTTTTATAATTTTCTTATTGTGTAATTTTCTTTTTATATTTATGAAAATGAGTGTTTATTTTATTATTTATAAAAATTAGTAAGTTATGTGTGTGAGATATGATTAGAGTAACAGAAAAAGGTAAAATAAAAATTGTGTAATTATCATAATTAAATAAAATATTGCGTGTTATTCTCGTTTGTATCAATGTTAAAAATTGGCTTTCTTATATAGTCTTTTATTGGTTTGGGTTTAATAATTTTGAATCTTCTCTGCATTGGAATTTAGTATTTTTTGGTAAAGTTTTTTTTTTCTTTATTTGGCTAAAGCATTATTTTTATACAATTTTAGTGATTTTTGAGTCTTCTTTTCTCAATTACTTAAAATTTAAGTTATTACTTAAAATTTATTACTTGTCTATAATTTTTTTGTTTTCTTATTAAATTTGAATTAAAGCACCATTTACCATTTTAATATAATTATTTCGTACAATTATTTGCACACTCAAATCATACTATGAAGACGTAATTTTTATTTTACTTTTTCAATTATTTTATTTTTTATTGAAATTATGTTATGTAAATAGATTTTAATTAAAATTAAATAATTCCAAAATCGTTCCTAATGATTTTTTATACAAATTGTGTCACGGAAATACAATTTATCTAGTTTTATAAATTGAAAAACAGACGTACATTTTTATAAATATGAAAAAAAATTATTCTGATGTTGGAAGCCTGTGAAGAATAGTACAACCAAGTTAAATTTATTTTATATCTTTTATTGATCAACTGAGTACCTGATTTTATTAGATTCCTAACAATAGGAAACCCAAATTAACAAATAATATATCAAAAACATTATAGCATTTATTTATATGAAAATTATTTTTAAATTACATATAATGCATCAATAATTCAATGAAATAATAATATAAATAAAAACAATTATTAATATATATCAACATTTTAAGTGAACAAACTAATATAGATATATCTTAAGAAAACACAATATGTATATATAACTATTAATAATAAATATTCTATTTTAAAATTTTTTTTAATATATACATTTTATTAAAGGTTTTATTTTTATGAACATAATTTATTTATTGATTTTATTATTTATAAATTACCTATAATGAATAAAAATTTTCAAATGTTATGTAATTTTATAATTTTAATATTATTTTTAGTATTATAATATTTATTTAATTTTATTATTACATTAATAAAAATAATTTTATTTTGTGCATTTATTACACCATAAAATTTAAAATAGTATTTACAATTTAAACTTAATAATTAAATAAATATCATTTAAATGAATGTAAATGTTTTTTTTTTTACTTTAAATTTCAGATGAGTAAATAAGATTTGAAATATTGTAACTGTAAAAGTTAAAACTTATATATATATATATATATATATATATATATATATATATATATATATATATTATTTATCACTTCAACCTATGCTAGTTTCATTTGTTATATAAATGGTAATATCAATTGGAGAAGAATTATAAATAAAGAATCCCATTATAAAATAAATATTATTAATGTTTTAGTAAGTGAAATTTAGAAACAACATCCTCTAGTATTCAAATTTATCTTCCTTATTCAATAAATATTTATTCGTTCAAACGTTTAAATATCAATTATTAGAAATATTATTTGATTCCCGAAATATTTAATAATCTTAACATATTGTTGTCACTTTAATATGAGTAATATTATTGAACTTGTTTTTTTTTTAAGAGTATCAACTATATAATAAATAGTTAGTTAACATGTGGATATCTTTTGTAGATCATTTTTACTAGACATGCATTATCATTATTGTACTCTATTTTTCTATTAAAAAAACTTTTCCAGGTCATAAGCTTCCCAGTCTCAAACTAGATGAAGAGACTTTAAAAAGTCCACAATATTTCTTATGGTACGTTTCAAATATAACATGTGACTTAAATTGATTGGTTTATGCTATGAATCGTCTTTTAATTACTTGCTCACATTTTATTAATGTATTATCTTCTCTAATTATGATTTCAAAACATACATTTTAAAGATATTGACATACCTACAACTTAAACTCTTTATCTTAAGTAATTATTTCAAGCAAGATTTTAATTGATATGTTGTATAATTTGAAACGAACATGCCTCAAAATTTTAAAGAGACATTTTTTTATAGACCAAATTAGGCATATCTCTAAATTTCAAGGAGACATGTCTATGTAAATTGAATTAAGCATATCTCGAAATTTCGAAAAAGCATGTCTCTATAAATTATCTACATATATCGATGATTGATCTGGTTGTGATATAGATTGTACCCAAAACTACGAAATTTTTTTTTCCACATAACTAATTCCAGATCAAGAATGACAGAATGGTGCAAAGCAATTTGTGTTTGGTAACATCATCTTGCTAAGAGTGATCTCTACAGTTAATAATATGAAAACCATTCTTGTATATTGTGTAGGTTTGCATTGGTGTTATTGTAATCTGGCTGCCTCAAATCAGAATAAAGCTGGTTTTGATGAATCTTTAACATCTCAATACAATGTAGCGAGCTGCTTTTCGAATTCTTAATCAAGGCAGCTGCTACTCAAAAGGTGACTCCACCTTTGGTCATGCTGCAGGATCAATCATCGGTGCCAAAGTAGCGATCACCAAATTCGCCTAATCCTGGGATAACACGGTACTCTTCATTTAATTCAACATCAATCTCAGATGTCACAATCTTCAATGACGGAAACCTTTTACACACGCAATGGATTCCCTCAGGAGCCTGAATGCAAAAAAGACCCATACGATCCGTGCATGTAAACGGTGTGAAATGATAATCAAATAACTGATTATATCAGCGGCAAAGAAGGCATCAGAATTAACTCACAGAAATGAGATTCAAGAATATAATATGGTTTTCTGGTACTCCTTTCTGAATAAGTAACTCAATTGCTTGGTTGGCAGAGTTACCTAAAAATGGAAGTTATTGATGTTAATCTATTTATCAATAACGAACACAGAAGGTATTAACAGTATACGAGAAGGTTTAAAAAAACATCAACAGTAGACTACTGGACTAGTACAAGTGAGCCATCCCAAAATAGTAGTTTTTAATGGGTCAGTACTTCCACTCTGATGCAGTATCTAGCAAAATACAATTACGTCTATCCTATAACAAATTCAATTATATTTATTTATATCATAATTAGGATATCCCTGACTCCCTACAAAACAGTATTCTACATTAACAGATACCATTCATACCAGTAACATAATGTACAGCTTAACGTTTCTATCAACACATTAACAGGGTTTCTTCCCTTCCATTCAAAGAATGCAAATAAAATCGAGAAGATTAACTGCTACCCCTACGAATTTCAAGAAAAAATGGCTATACAAATATAAAATGGAAAAATAAATTGCTGGAGAAGATTCCAAGTCTTAACCTGTGGCCAGGACCGGGTCAAGAAGCAAAACATGTCGTTCTGAAATATCCTTGGGGAGTTTTTCATATATAAGCTGCTCAGAGAATAAAAGGGTTTACCATTGAACACCAACAACATCAGTAAAGAACCTATACCTCTGTCTATTTCCAAATAATTCATTTACCTGTTTTCCGTTGTCTCCATCCCGGTGAATCAGAATTTTACCAATTTTAATGCCTTTACAACATGCACGAAGTGCGTTTTCCATGCTCTCACCACTAGAATCCAAAAACAACGAAGAACAATAAGCCCAATAGACAGATTCTAGAAGTGAATAACTGCAGTTTTAGTACTGGAGACTCAAAATGTTTGCTGAACCATATACACACCCATATGAAAATTGAGATCGTTAATCTAATCAAACAAGGGAACTGTACTTAGTTCCATCATTGCATTTCTAAAAACAGTCATTTAAACTTCACTCGCCAAAATTAATACCTGATTCAATGCTCACCTTCGAACAATTGAAACACCACACAACTTTTTGCAGAAATCAACACCAGTATAGACAGATCCTGCAATATGAACCTCATTTCAGTTAATTATGGTTGTCAACACACGTTGCAGTTCACAAAGCATAAATCTTATCCTCCAAAGAATAAGAGAAGGTGTAATGAACATAAAAACTGAAAGGACTGAGGACAATGACAGATGATGATTACCTGTGGGAGTAACCACTTGCTTTTCAGTGAAAGGCAGATGACCTAGACCATGCTCAACAACCTGATAATCAATATCATGTCTCATGAACTAAGTACTGAAAACCCATGAAGGGAAGAAATTCAGCGGAGCTACAACTCATACAGTACCAGGCGTATAAGTCGATCTGAATAAAACACAAAATCATGCTTTGATATGTCTCGGTCCCGAATCAATGTATGCATCCCTCTTATCTGAAATGTATAACCATAGCCAACAAAGAATCACATAAAATATTGAATTTTCAATTAAGGACTATTATATTTAAAGAAACACCATCAAAGAAATGAACATTATAGTTATAATTATTGAACAAAAGCAAGATACAAAAATAAGCAAATTGGTCAAAATAAAATATTGGCCTCTAGTCTTACACGAACAGTCTCAAAGGCAATTAGACATATGTCCAATATACCCATAGATCTAGAGTGGCCATCCATACAGCCTTCACAAAGGTCCACCATGTTGTATTCAGATTTTGCCATTTCCACCTAACCTAAGCCCATCAACTGAAAATACACTCTCTTAAAGCCTTCACAGTCTGTGATAGCTTCTCAACCTCTAGTGTTTTCACAGCAGTTATATTCTACTACAGATAAGTCTCTACATCTTTAAATGTCAAAATCATCTTTAAGATTCAATACCCAAAGCTCTAAAACCAGAGCTCTGATTATTGAAAGAAAAAACAATGTTCACTGGAAAGGAATGAGTACTAGTTTTCTCTTACGATTTTGAGAGTCTGGGATCTCACTCACCCACAAAATCCAATCTGATATTTACCAAAATTCAATCTCATAGTTCTCTCCTGTCTAAATCTTATCTGTCAAATTGTCAATCTGTTAGAATCTCCCTATGGAACAGAAACCACCCAATTGGGCTTACCTCACATTATACAAGCTTGTAACTTGTCAATAAAAACCTATTTTTTTTAAACCGGACTGGTTATTAAACAGGTGAAGATACTCATTAAAGGTTCAATGGTTCAGATAGGGTCGAAACGATATTAATAAAATTATTTTAGTAGATAAAAATATACAATATTAAAAAAGTATAATATCATAATTTTATGATGCTAAAAAAAACTAAAATAAAACATAAATTTATAGGTTCTTCACATTTAAATATATATATATATATATATATATATATATATATATATATATATATATATATATATATATATATATATAAGTTTATATATCAAATTACTAATATAAAAATGAAAATTGATTTGTGACTTAGTTCTAAAAATATAAATATTTTATTTAATTTTTTGAACTTAAGAATGGTTTTTTAATTATTTATTCTTTGAAATTAGACCAAAATGGTTGTTTAGTTCTATATAGGATTATACTAAAATAATTTAAATATGAATGAAAATGGATTGATATATGAATTTAGGAATGTCAACCATCCAACTGAACTTATATGGAAGGACGTTGAGTTAAAAATAAATCGAACTTAATATATTTTTTTTTTTATGAATTAGAAATTTTATAACATATCTCAACCCATCACATATTGGCAAGTTAACATATTGGCAAGCTAACATATAGTGTTTTCACAACTTGTTTCAAGTTACATTCCAATTAAACTAGATTAACTTGATTATCTATTTATAGTTGTCCTTTCTTTATTTCATTAAACATTAATAATAGTTAAAGACATAATATTAACAAAATAACAAGTAAAATTCGAACTTGTATAATTAAATAAACATAAACATATAAATTAAATATTAAAACTATTCTAAAACTGTTAAACAATTTTTAATCCTAAAAGAATTTATGTTGAGCTGGATTAACTAATTGGGTTTGGACCCATTTTACTTAACCTAGATAAATTTATGTCAAATAGCTTATCTTACTAACTCTAAATATGATTAAAGATAACTAATAAAAACATAAAGTTAAATAAGTCAAATCATACCTCATGAAACTCATTCTAGTTCCTTTTACTTTTTCTTAACAGCTGAGAGTCACATATTTCAAGTACAAACTTATTTTCGATAACAATGATTAGGTACGAGCCACAGTTAGGTACGAGCCACAGTTATCTGGAGCAGTTTCATATATTAATTTGGGTATACATTGCTGGAAAACTAAATTATGAATTCTCGTGAACTAGTAATCAATTTGGAAAATGGTTCGTTAGAGTGAAAACTGTAATTAATTCTGCCATGTTCTCCAATATTTTTTCTTAATTAACGATCGAGAACTATGCAGTCGAATTCAATAAATAAAAATGAATAAAAACACTATTTGAGATACCTTTTTATTGTTTAAGGTAGAATTTATAAGAGTATATATAATATACAATTCCATATGTATAACAATTTGTTATTATTTTAATTGCTCGTAGTGTGTGCCAAACAAATTGGCCACCCAAAGTAACAATTGAGTGCATCAACTTTGTTTTACTTTAATCTGTGTTTGGAGATACATGTTCAAATGAGGCCTCAAACAAATTATTAGTACTGTTGAACGGAACTCAACATCAATTCAGAAAGCCCTTAATCATTATCGTAAACCTCGACGTGAAACATGTAATGTTATTTGACAACTAAATCGGTAATAATACGAAATCCTAAACAAAGGCATCACCCAAGATATTTTCACCCGTTCTCTCTGTAAATAAACACTATAACAAGAGCTTTTTTAGTGATTAAATAGCATTATTCTTGGGGACTTGGTGATGATATTGTTAAAAAGGGAAGATATATATATATATACGTGGTGGGGTAGGTAGCTAAAGAAGTAGGAGGGGGAAAGGACTAGTATACTACGATGAAAGTGCAAGAAAGTACATGGGTTGTGATTGTCAAAATTTGATTAAGGACAAATATATGGAAAACTCCAGCGAGTAGTGATCTTAATTAAGCAAAGAAAGATGTGTGTGGAAAATTAATGCAGGGTAGAAAGTATGTGCATGGCTTTGGTATAAGATGAGAGGCTGTGATGATGAGAGACAATCATACGTGCCCTGTTGTTTTCAGCTGATGTAAATGTTTGAGAGATCATGTCGAATAAACAATATTCATATATATGGTGTTGTTCCTCAAGGGTAGGGGTTTTTGTCCCTTTTGTTTTGAGGGTATGAACTGAACTCCTTCGGTCCCATACGTATTCGATAAAAAGGGTACAATGCTTGTGACATGCATGTGATAAAGCATGACCGATATTTGGTATCTTTCGTTGTTGGTTTATTTTGGTCAAACCTATTGGAACTCACTTCGACTTCAAGTGGAGAATAGCATAGGGATATCACACCCCTTGCCCCCGATTCAATCATCAATTACTTACTTTCTTCTTGGATATTTTGCAAATTTATCACTATTTCCCTCTACCTCGCACTTCCCAAACTCAAACACTTTTTTTTTAATCATCATTGATCATGATAAGATCGTATTTAAATAATAAATAAAGCTACTAAATATGATTTTATTAAGTTTATGCAAGAATATCCCTTAGATCATAAATATGGTTTATTTAGAGTTATAACAAATTTTTAAAAGGTTTTTATTTTATTTTATTGTATATAAGTGTATGCATAGCATTTTTTTTTTCTATCGGCGAAGACATGTATTATTAATGGGCACAAGAGGTGCCACTGAATGCACCAGTTGAAAATTGAAAAGTCTTTCCTACTTTTGACGACACTCAATAGTAAGACCTAATCTTTGTAAGGTCCATCAACCTAACTCAATCTATATCATTCCGAAATTGTTTTTAGAAATATGTTAGTAAATTGCACTTTTTGATGTACCTTTACCAAACCTAAAGTGTAATAACTTATAAATATTCATTCAAAAGATGTAACTCATAATGTGTGTTAACATATTCTCTTTTTCTTAAAATTATTTTACAAAAATCTAAACTTCTTATTTCTTCTCAGAAAAAAAAATAATAAAAATTTGATCACCACAAAACTATCAAGTTTATCACTATACTAATAATATTTTATCAAATCCAAAATTATCACTTACTATAAAAAAAAGGTAAAAAATCTATTCACAAACACGTGTAACTTTAAAATCTAAACCCCTTTGATTAAAAAGTCATATCCACCATGAAGTGGGCAACATATCTATCTCTGATGCAAATCACTTCACTTCCCTTAGTAGATATAGATACAGATGGGAACCAACTTTTGGGTTTCGTAGCCCTCCATATGGCTAAAATTGTGGGCGTTTATATAGTATATATGCCAAGAATCACGCCATAAAAAATCCACATGCAACGTGTAAATATCTGATATTGTCAGTCACCAGTTTCAAGAGATTCATATTAGGTCAAATTAATTCATTAAGCTTCTAACATCGACAACACCAAACATTAAACTATTCTAAGTTGGCCGCAGTAATTATATATATAATCACACACGTGAATACGTATATTTCTCTCATATTTTATTTCCACAGGACGTACTTCAAGCAATGTTTAAATTACAAATATATCAATTAGATGTATCCGATTCACTTACAACTAAGTGGTCAAAGATGAACACCTTACATAACACGCAAGAATATCTTCTGCTTATAGAAAAAATAACACTCAGGAATATTCCATGCAAAAGTTTTAAAAAACAATCCATTAATTAGCTTCGTTAATTAATTAATGTTACAATTTGTACACATATAAAGTATACTTGATTCAGTTTATCTTCTTCAAAATGTTTCCACTTACGCAGACTCGGACTCCCCCAACAGAACCATAACAGTGCAGATTCTTATTTGGTTGAAAGTGATAATTGTATTTGGTTTTTCCTTCTGTGAAATTTGTTATCATATGCAGAATACTTAGCAAAACAGCAGCGCATTAATTTTGCTGCGTTTCTAATAGTAAACTGACATAAAGGTGTCACATGTTGAAAGCTAATCAGAAATGTCACCAATTTTTGTTTATAGATAAAAAGATAGATAAGAATGTAAAAGAGACAGCTAGCAAAAGAGGATCACTATAACATGCCACAGTATTCGGTTGAATATGAATTTTTATCATTAAACACGTGTAGGTTGAGAAAAAAAAAAAATTGATGATTAGTCCTCCAGGAATTTCAGAGACAGTAGAGCATTTGGTTGAGTTTGAGAAAAGAGATTTAGAGACAGAAGAAACTAATGACGTGATGATCGTGTTTACAGTTGGAATCTGTGTCACATTCATGAACTACAAATGTAAGAATCTGCAAATACACTGTGGTCTAGCCCCATCCCAGCCTACGACTTTTTGGCACCTCGTATATATAGATAACATGCTAATTAATTACTTAATTAAAATAAATAAAAAAAATTCAAAGCTAGACTTCTAAGTTGAGGTGTATAGAAGAGACACGCAATTTAGATTTGTAGGGTTTAGGGGAATTTAAATTCTTACAATCCTACTTGAGTTTCGTATGGTTGTTTTTCTCATCAAAAGATATCTGTATTTCTGTTAGGAATTCATTATAAACTTAAGTCATTATAGTAAAATTGTTTTATAAGATAAAGATTTTTATTTTATTTATATAATGTAAATAGAATTGATTTTATTTTTTAAATAATATGGAATCTTCAATATACTTCAGATATATATTATGCGTAGAATTAAATATTTGTGGATGATTAAATATTAATCGAATAATGAATAACACATTTAATCATTTTAATAAATTCTGTGAAGATAAATTCTGATATAGGAAAAATTTTAAGTCTTTATTAGGCCAGATTATAAACAAAAATAATATATATAATCGTTAACCAAGAATGAGATTAAAAATGAGGTTGAAAATTGTAAGCATTGTGTTGTTTACAATTTTTTTAAATCCTTTTTATCCATTATATATTAACCAACTTTTCATATTCTATTATATAAGAAAACTAGCATGAAAGATAGATTTTATAGTGAAATTATAGCAATTAATAAAAATTAAAATATTTTATAACTTTTTTTATTGTGTATTTTATTATAATTTTACTTTTAATATTGATGAAAAATTATAAGTGATTTTATTATATTATAACATCATAAATATTAATAAAAAAAATTACTTTTATTATTATTTTGGGTGGATATAATTTCTTATAACATCAATATAATTTTAGTAGTATTTTTAATTATTTTTTATAATAATTCAAAATTTTAATGAAATTTTTATTTTTCATATAATAAAAAATAGTTACACAAACGTATATGTATAAGTATTTTCACTAATAATATAATGGTTTTCTTATTTGATGTACATAAATTATTTTTTATATTTTATTTTAATAATATTTAAAATTTATATTATAGAATTTAAAATGTAAAACAACAGTGTAAAAATAAAATCTAATGATGAAAAATGAAAAAAAATTAAAACAAAATGAAACGAAACAGAAAATAACTAATACAGATTAAAAAAAGTAATGGCTAAGATTTCACGTCTATTTCTTTTTTATTTATATTTTAAAGTTGTTATATAAAAATTAATATATATATATATATATATATATATATATATATATATATAAATTTTCTTAATTTTGTAAAATTAATTATCCATTAAATTCCTCCCAAAAACTTTCATTATTTTCCTTTCTAAAATTTAAATATGTTTTGTAAGTCTTTATTAATAATAACGATACAAAAAAGCTAATGAGTAGCATTTTTAACCCGTAAATCCTATCAATTAAAATTAATTTAAATTTAATATACAATTAATATCATATTAATTATGGTTATCCACGTATTTTTTTTCATTTATCTTTAAATATATAGTTTCTAAAGTGTTTAAAAAGTATGCTTATTTTTTAGGGACAAAAATAATGTAAAAAAATATTTTTGAGGTGTTTATTTTTTAAAAATTTTACAAGACACAACATATTAATCCCTTTCTGCCCACGCATAAAAGACATGTATAAATTATTCAAAGGTTAGAAAATACATTAACATTAATTGATACAAAAGAATAATAGTATGAAATTCAATTTTGTAAATGAAAAATTAATGTAAAAAAAATTCTCAAAAAAATTGAAGCTTAGAAACAAGAGGATATTATATACAAAAGCAAAAAAAATATAAAAAGGCAAAATTAACTATGTGATATGATTAAAAACAATAGTTAAGTTCATTTAATTATCTTACTTCTATTAAAAAGTACTCTTACCAAATTACCTCTTTCCTATATTTGTTAAAGAGAATTAGCTTTAAAGATAAAAAGGTTAAAACAGGAAGCGTAAATAAAAATTTAGTTTTTAAAATTTATTTACATTTAACTTCACAAAAAGCTGACTTTTTTTTATATAGAGTATTAATTAAAATATAGTCTAAGTTGAACCAAATAAGTTTAAAAATTAATGCACCTTTCTTTCACTTTGTACACGCCTCTCACCTTTTACAGTAAGAAAAAAAAAATGTAAAATGAATTTAGGTTGAGAATAGTTGTGATTTTAATTGAGTGATATTTAAAGTGATAAAGTTAATGTGTCGTTTACCTAAATATACATGTATCAGCAACAAAAAAGACGTGCTAATGTTACAGTTTTTGATGCCCAGACAGACAGACATAACGAGATGACACGTGACACTGTGGGTTGCTATGTGCTACGTTCCCACTAGAAAAAAAAAAAAAAAAAAAAAAAAAAAATAATAATATATACTGCAACCTCTTCCACTGTAATAACCAAAGTAATTGAGTGAATTTTCAGATCTCAAACCCAAGTGAGATAATTTTGATGTTGTAATGAAACTTTGGTTAAAAATAGTTTTTTGTATTGTTATATGGAAAGAAGAGACTGGTCAACAATTTCACCTCTGATTTGAAGGGGTGAAAAGTTTTGGTGAAGAGTTTCAAATGAAGACAAAAGCCAAAAGAACAAAGTCACTGCTTCACTGCTTGGTGGAGAGGCAGCCAGAGCCGGTAGCACAGCCACTTGTTTGATGCTCCCAACTCCCAAAGTGAATTAAGATGTTGCAGCAGCAGGCTCAAGGGTCACAGTAATATTGTTCTAGCCAACCCTAATCCTACATATAGTCTAAGTGATTATCATCTTTACATCAATATCAACAAAATAATAAGGGTTTTCAAATACCAAGGACATGCAATTTTCTTACACACACTTGTGTACAAACCATTAATTAGAGGTAAAAACAAATATTAAGGAATTAAAAGGGATTAAAACAACACACATACATTCATGGTCGGTGGATGGGATTACTGAACCCTATATATGATAGGGATGTATGTATATAAAGTACTATTTAATTACAGTGTATGCAATTTTAGTTTATTACGTTCAAAACACTGTTCATTCATGCATGTACAGAGAGATATTCAGTACTGTCAATTTTATTTTTTTTGTAATTTAAATTAAAATTTAATTATTAGCAACATATAGTTTCAGATACCTTTCTAGTTATTGATTAACTTGACTAAAATTATAATAAAACCCGAGACGATTAGTGAATTATAATAAACTTTTAATAGCTGCAAAAATTATTTGAAAAAAGACCATGATGTTAAAATTGATTGAATTCATAGTGAAAAATGAAAACATAGCATGATGGCCAAAGAACGTTATTTAAAAATACTAATATGGTCATCTTTAAAAATGAAATTTATATCTTGAAGACTTATGTTAGCGATATATATTTCCTGGCATGGTTTTTTTTTTTTTTTTTTTAAGAGTTATTCCTTTTAAGACATATTTTTAATGAATAAAATTTATGATAATACAAAATTATGAGTAGCAAGTCCTTCGATAATATTATGTTTATAATTTTTAACTAATATTATACACAAAAGAAAGAAAGAAAGAAATTATAAACTATATATATTCTTTTTCAACATCGTCTATAATAAGTTGTTAGATTTTTAAAAAAGTTATACCAATTATTTCTGTTAAGGCAACAATATAAAACTATTTTATATAGACAATGAACATTATGCTCTAAAAGAAGTGTACTAAAAAAGCATGTGTTAGTAGTTTTGTTCTTATACACTAAAATAGTTTTATATTACTTAATAATAGAGAATTTAAAATAATTTATAAAATCATTTTATATTTTGAATATCAATTCTAACTTTTATAATACAGGGTCTTATAAGAATAAGATTAATGAGGAGTAATATGATGAAATACACAATAAATAGAAATTATATATCTTAGAAAAATTTGTTGTTGGAGAGAAACTTGGCGGGACCCAATTTGAATTTGAGTTGCTAGTGGTAGAATTTTTGTTTTGAAAGTAAATGGGTCACAAATAACATATATAATATTAAAATATTTCAACATTGACATTGTGGGATTCGTTTGAGAGATTTTTGCGAGGTTCTTGGTTGAAGTAAAAATGTAAAGTTATTTCACACTAACCATTTGAAGACCGCTTTTAATAATAAAATATCGTTTTTAAATGATAAAAGTATAAATAAAAATTTAAAATAAAATGATAATATACATAGTTTTTAAACGGGGTTTTACAAAATATAGAAGTTGCGAGTTTATGATGGTTCTAAAAAGTTGATTTAGTAAACAATTGATGTAACAATTCGTGAAAATGTAAAATATTATAAAAAAAATAAAAAGGAAGCACTGATGAGTTTGTGTGTTGAAAATAAGGTAAAAAGAATTCGTGAAATTTTATTTTATTCATATAAATCTCATCATGCCGCGTTATTTTAAGTAATCCTCACAAATTTTGCTTGAATAATAAGATATTACAACACTGACATTATTTTAAAAATAAATTTAATTATTATAATTTGATATATATTTTTGGGTATTATACAGCATTCAAGTTTTAATCTACATCTTGTTTAATTAAACTAAATTATATCAAATCAACCCTAATCATGTCATAAAATATGATTTCATTACAAATTAAATAAAATCATCATGGAAAAAAGAAAAAAAAAAGTGAAGATGAAAGGTAAAAAGAGTATAAATTTGATGAGAAGGGATTAATAAGGTATGAAATGATTAAGATGACAAGGAAGTAGTAAGATAACGTGGGCTTGCGTGCTGAGACTGACACAAAGAGGTCCCGCGTCGTTGGCTAATAAACAACCACATTTGGTTTAAGCCATTTGAAGTCTAACCCCAGGGACAAATTCAGAAAGGACAGTATGGCGTATCTCTCCCATTCCCTTCCTTCTTCCTTCTCAATCTCTCTCTCTCTCTCTCTCCCTAAACCCTATTAATAACAACCTCAACCATGCATCTTTCACTTCACCCCCCTTAATCCCTCCTTAATCCCTCTCCCCTCTATAAATTCCCTTTTTCATTCTCCTTTTCTTTTCTTTTCTTTTCTTTTCTCTCCAATTCCCCCCTCTTAAATATTCCTTCCCTCCCCTTTCCCCCCTCCATACTCACATACTCACTCAAGATAACTTTCTTTACTTCATTCTCCTCTGACAACCCCCATCCCCCCTCACTCTCCATTTTCCTCTTCCACCACCATATAACATTTCTCACCCTCCATTAATTCACAACAATGTCCACCAGAAGATCCCGCTCCAGACAATCCGGCGCTTCCGCCGAGATCACCGATGCCCAAATCACCGATCTCGTTTCCAAGTTGCAACAACTCATCCCCGAGCTTCGAGCCAGACGCTCCGACAAGGTATTTATTATCCTTCCTCCCTCTCCTTTTCTCACTGTCCCTCTCATCCACCTCTCTCTCACTCACATGCACACTCTCACACTCACATACATTGCACTTTCATTTTCATTTTCATTTTCCTAGATAACTCACCTCCCCTTCTTTTCTCTACCCACAACTTGCCCCTATAGTCCAACTCAGATTCCTCCCTCTTGCCCCATTCACTAAATTAACTGCATTACTTACGCATATTAAAATAATAACAACAATAATATATTTTATTATACATAGCATATTATAATACAAAACTTCTGATTAATTGATTTTGTAAAAGCATATGCATGAATGATGAAATGTGAAAAACAATGAAGTTTATACTGATAATGATGTGTATGTGGGTGTTGCAGGTTTCGGCTGCTAAGGTATTGCAGGAGACATGCAACTATATAAAGAACTTGCACAGAGAGGTTGATGATCTAAGTGATCGGTTATCAGAGCTTCTGGCTAACACAGACTCCAACAGTGCTCAAGCAGCCATTATTAGGAGCTTACTTATGTAATAGTCTAGTCTAGAGCATTTATTTGTGTCGTGTGCATGTCCATGTCTCTCTCACTTATTTATCACTCTCTCTTCTGGGTAGGGTTTGGTTTGTACTTTCTAGACACCAACGCGAAAGACTACCATGGGATCCATGTGAAGCAGTTCTTGGTTAGTTTTAATTATGTGTCACTTTGTAGTAGTAATCAATTGTGGTCAGCTTCTATGGCTGTAAATAAAATGGACTACATCATGAGTTCTAATTATTACTACTATATAGTATGAAATGAAACACATAACTTTTGTATCGCGGCGCAAATAGGTTGTTGCTGTCATGGAATGAATACATGTGTGCCCTTTTACATGGATAGTGTCGAATAATTTTTCAAATTTGGAGGCTGCAATGCTTGAGTTTAATCTTAGTAATCTATCTTATGAGAGAAATTCTGCAGTTTTCTGTGGACCCATTGGAAGGGTCAAGGTTGAAGCTGACAGTGCCTCTAACATGTGACATGCCCCACACCATTTTCGGTTATTTCTTCTTGCCAACCCGTGATATTAATGTTCGCATTAGGACCACAATATAAAATAACAACCTCCTGATCCAAACCATGATCTTTGCCAGCGTAATATGTATTCATTATATGTGCCATTTATATAATCTCAACTTCCATTTATTGTTCGCAAATATCAGAGAAAAGAAAAAAAAGCAAAGTCATGAAATACCTATACTGAATTTAATTCCCATAAAGTGGGAAAGTTTTGAAAAGGTATATTGTAAAAGAACAGAGATACTAGGAATACGGATTCACTCCTTTTTAATAATTAAAATTTATTTAAAACTACATAAATATGAGAGACAGTCATTAAATAAGATGGGTAGTTAAACCAGAGATGAGTTCCTTATTTTTATAAGTTTTAATAAATTTTCACTCACGAGAGAGAATATATATTAAAAAGAATGTGTTTTTAACCTTTATCAGGTATAAATAAATAAATGGATATCAATTTATTATTAATTTAAATTAAAGTGTTTTACTAATTTACAGTACATTTTTTACTAATTAAAGTATTTTACTAATTTACTTATAAAAGAAAAATAAAAAAGGTAACTTTTAAAAAGGGTGGGTAAAAAAGAACATTTAGGAAAAAAATCATTTTTCTTCTTGATAAAAATTGATAAACAACATATTTTACTTTTAAACTCCTGTTTCAGAGTTTAACTTTAAGGAAAATTCCAAAATAGAAAAATTAAGTTAGATCAAGCATCACCTAAATTTCAATTTTTATATCTCTAACTAGTTCGCAGCCATGGAAATTATCTATTGAATTTAACTTGAGCTTGTTCTGATGTGGTCAATTTTATCTTGTGGTAAAGTGAAAACAAATGATGGCCCCACACACCTGCAGGTACCATTTGCATGCAATATGTGGTGGGGGAAGGTTGTTTCACAATGTATCCCGGCCCCAAAAACAAAAGCTACTTCCACAGTGCAAAATTAAATATGGAGCTATCAATTTAGGCCATGAAATAGTTCCAATTCATTAATTCAATTCTGGCTTAAATTGCTTCGAATCCAGGGTAGGGGTAATTTTGAAGCAATATCTTAGTGAAAGTGTCCTCTGTTCTTGCCGTGTAATGTGCCCCAATCTCTCAACTATGTCCAAACCCTTTAATGCATTGTCCATCAAGGCATACTATATACATATGTTGTACCAAATTAGCACCAATTGCTACTCATAACCAACTGCTTCATATACACCACTGTCTCATTAATTAGTCAAATAATTAACACACATAAAGTCTGTATAAGATATTTTTGTGTTTTCCTCCTTTGTGTTCAAAACTTTCCCTTCAAAAAAATTTCATTTTTTAGTAGTTTGAGCTTAGAGGGATGTTGATGTCACGTGGGCAATTGAAAAGGTGATGACTTTGATATTTGTTGGGTCAGTTGGCAATTGTCTGGACTAAAAATATAAAGTGTGTAACTTCCACTATTGAGAAGTAGCATATGGCTCATGGCTGGTCCTTTTTATCTATCCAGTTAGTTACATACGTGCAATTAATGTCTTCTCCACAATGACAAAATTTATTTACATGTTTTTCATTTCCTCAACACACCTTTTCTGCCTTAACGTTTCAAGATGTACAAAACTACTACTAACACCATAAGAACAAACTACGAAGCCCCAAGAATAATTGTTCATGCTTTTGAGAGCTTTCAGGAAAAAAAAAATTGATTCTACCACGATAGCTAGCAAGATCGACTTGTGTTTTTCTTTGTGGACCAAGATCTTTTCTTCTACTAGAATGAGATATTTCCTTTTGTAAATTTTGAATTGGAGAATGCCATATATACAAATAAAGTCTAATTTTCATATTAGATTAGATACTAGAAACCTTCTATTTATAATATACTAATAGACTTCTATCTATATCAGTTTTAATTAATGTTTAAACCTTCAAAAAAAACTTGTTTAAAATGTGTAGTTTATGCTTATACATTAAAGAAAGTACACAACATAAAATGTAATACTACACGCATTCTCACTCTTTCAGATTTGAGAACATTCTAGTTGCTTCTTTTGTTTTTGGTCCTGCATATGTTAGTACACAACAGCAAAAAAAAAAAAAAAAAAAAAAAAAATAATAATAATAAAAATAAATTCATCACTTTCTCCTTTGGTCTCGGTTCTATTGAGGTCCTTTTCTATGATATCACCTCATGGACTTAATGGATAAAATTTGATTTAGGCACTGGTTTGAGTAGAAAAAACTGTTTTTAGGTACTTATTTGTTATCCAGATGCACTGGGCTAAATTTAAAAAATCTTCTCTACATACCTAATGCTTCCTAAGTTATTTCTCTACATCCATAGTCCAAATAACAGTTAACCATACATAGCTTCATATACTTACATATATTATCCCACTTGACATAAGCAATTTTCCGACTCTTATGTTTTCATCCTAAGAAAAACTCTCGTTGAATTTTCTTAACCTTTTTCTCCATACTAACTGGCATTTTAGGCGGTGATAGATAGAACAAAAATATTAGTAATGTTTCATCAAATTTAGTTAACACAAATTTAATGAAAGTGACCCTATTAGTAATAGAAATACGTTTTCCATTCATCTCACCAACGTTTTCTTATTTTTTTCTATCATAATCTTTTTTTTACAATTACCTCCTACCTGTATCCCTAAATATGAAGGAATATTCATGATACTACAATTTAGAATCATTATAAACCTTTCTATGTGTAGCTAAACTAGACTATAATTTAAGGGTAACTTCTTTTTTATATAGAAGTCTCGGCAATATTATTATAAGAAAAAATTATTTAGAGATAAATTTGGAGCTATCAAATAAAATAGTTATTAATTGTGATCAAAATAATCATCAAATTAGATTTTGTTTACTAAATAACTACAAAATAAAAGTAATAATTAAATTAAGTTGATATCTAACTTAGATACCAATTTAGAATCTAATGGTATAAATGACTAAACCTTGGTAGGTAATGTTAGATACAAATTATTTTGACTTAATTTGTCAGTAAATTCAATCATTACTTTTATTTTGTTGCTATTTAGCAACCAAAACCTAATTTGGTGATTAGTTTAATCACAATTAGCAATCATTTTATTTGATAGTTAAAAATTGGTTTCTAAATAGTTTTTTTTCTTGTAATGTATAATGTTGATTAGAATTTTAAAGATTGAAGAATCCTTATTTTTTTACTTTGATGATTAACCTTGCATTCTACTAGTGTTAGTGTTATTTACCTACAATGTGTGTCATTCATGTATGAGATTTAGATTTTATCAATTTTATGCATCATATTCATTATTTGTCTTTTAAGTATAACTTAATTTTTTTCTAAAATGCTTTAAAAAAACATTTTCAAGACATATTAATCAATTATGTTAAAATATAATTAATTATTTTTTAAATTATGAAAGTGGTACATTCACATGACTTTTTATATTATAACCGATTATCTTACATGACTTAATCAATTGTTATCTTATATAATCTAGTAATAATTGATTATCTGAAATTTATCTCAAATATAAAGATTGATAGATAATCTATCAATGTCCAATTAGATTATTCCGATTGAGTTTTCATGTTTAATAAAAAAGAATATAATCAATTTATTTTAATAATCTATTAGATCAGCTAAAGGGTTCTTCTTGTTTGAGAACCACACTAATGATCATGATCTTCTTGCTCTCTTAACTCATAGTGAGTGGTGAATTATTTCTCAATAAAGAGTTCAAGGATAAAAATATAAATTTCTTTTAAGGTTCAAAAAAGATTGCACAAAGGTTTTATTCTAAAATAACAAGGTTGGCTATTTGGATCAAACTATTAATTAGATAAAGACAAAAATTACTTTAATCACATGTAAACCTCCAAATAAATAATCAACATTAAAACTCAAGCAAAATCTTTTATAAGTCAAAAGTGGTAATACTTACTAAATTTAAACATTGAATCACAAAATCTCACCTAGTTAAAATATTGGTTCTCAAAAGTTGTTACAAATATGCCACAATCATTAATAAATAAAACAATAAATGCACTTTCAATCATACTACAGGAGAGCAACCACAAACTTAATACTTATCAGGGATATCAACATTCAATTGACAATTTTCACATAAGAACAACACACAAAATTCTCATCATTGACATGCAAACCACTCAAAGTCATATAACCTATTGCATCATATATGTCACATCACTTAAGTCACTTTATTATCAAAATAAAAAAAAACTGAAAAAATGAAGTCTAAGAATAAAATAAAATAGAATCATGCAAAATTTTATTCTTCAGAACTGGTCATCATAGAGTCTGGTCCTCTTTTTAAGCATCATCAGAATCTCCTGCGTCAACTCCAACTTTCTCTTGACATGCTCACCTCCTCCTGCAAATGAGTCTGGACACCAGGCCAAGCAGCCTATACAACAAATTCCTCAGTCAAGGGTACATGAAAAGCTAGCAGACTTCCTAGCTCAAAATTTCATTTTTCTTTTACCCGTTGGAACCACATGCCACATTCCATTATCATACACCATTTTAGGTGTACACCTCCACATAAGAAAAATATAATACTGCATTGGGCGCGATACATATGGCACTAGGCGTCGTCCTCACTCAAGACAATCTTATTCCAATTGCATTAAGTGCAATTGAATTGTGTTAGGCATTATAATTCCCGAGAGAATTCTTTTGAATTGTGCTAGAAACATAGTGAATTGAGTAGCAAACTAAATCTATGGATTGACTCCCATGAAAAGCTTGTTTAATGTCTCGAGCTTAATAGATGATCTAGTTATAGTGAATCAAACCTTGCAACACAAGATCACACAAAGGCTAGAACACTAAGTTAGTCCAAATAATTTTTATGTATAAAAGAAATGAAAATTAAGAATAACAAAAGTGAAAAAATCCTGAAGTTTTATTAAGATCAAGCATTGGGATTAAATAAAACTTGAACATGTAATTATAAACTATCAAACCGCATATTCAATGTTATGAACCTCTTTTGATTCTCACCATTTAATAATTTTCATCTATATGATTTCAATATACCAATAGAGTTAGGATATCTTCTTCTAGACAAATCTCTAATTCAATACATATCCTAGACATCTCAACATAGTATTGTCTTTCTTGAGAATAATTGTGTCTAACATTACATCATATAACATACATTGTATACCATTTCTTACTTTATAAATAATCAATTACATATTATTAATTTAATATGGAAAAAAATATTTCAACATAAAAATAAAAAAATATAGAATTTCATAAATAAGAATTTTTGTCCAGTGAATACTTTAATGAAGGTTTCAATTAATAAAATTGCCCAACTAGAGCTAGGCTTGCCTAACGACCAAACCCTTAGGACCAAATTCACCTAGCAAGTATGACTCGCCCAAAAATTAATGATCTCTCTGGTATTTTATTCCCTCAATTTCACCTAATGAGAACGTTGCTTGCCCAGCAACCAACCGAACCCTTAGGACAGAATTCGCTTTGCGAGTATGGCTTGTTCAACGGCCAATGCTCTCAGATTTTCTAAATTATGAATTTCACCCAGCAAGCCGAACTTTACTTAGTGAGTCTGCATAATTCTACAAAATTTACAAATTTCTAAAATTGGTCCAGATACCTCAAATTGGATTTTTCAAATCCTTTCTTACGTGTTTAGAATATTATAATCCCTATTTTACTCACTTGATCCTATTTAGAGTTCTACAATTATTTAAGTAAATTCACTCTCAGTTTAACTAATTCAAAATAAAAGATATTTCCAATCATTTAACTAGAGATATGAGCAAAAAACATGTGTTCTCTTACTTGATTGGACGCCTGAGTACTCATAAAGAACTCTAACTTCTAAAGACACAAAGATAACTTAACCTACACTAGAAAGTTCTGATCATCGATCTAACCAAATCACTAGAATCTTGAGCTAACAAAGACTAATCCTAAAGCCATACATACCACATCAAAACATGTTTACCAAAGAACACATTAGAGAAAACAACTCAAAACTAACTCAAACACAAAAAAATAAAAAATAAAAAATAAACTTACTATAATAAAAAATTATGATTGAGCAGCTTGACTTGGTGTCATAAATTCAAAATTAGTCCCTAGTCGTCAATTAAATAAAGAATTAAGTCAATTTTTTTAAAAGTAAAAATAAAAAGATAAAAAAATAAATTTATCTAAAAATTAATAATATTAAAATGAAAGTTAAACAATTGATTTTTCTATTTATATAGATTTTTTTTTTATTTTCGTAATCAAATATGTAAATACTATTTTAATTGTACCACTTTTCTTCTAAAACTATTTTCTCATTACATTTTTTAGTAAAAAAAAACTGAATAAAATTTTAGGAGTAATGTTTCTCGTAATGTTCAGTGGTTGCACAATAAATAACGTGTCTGATATATGCGTGACAGTGCTTAGTTGAAAAAGAGAAAAGAAAAAAGATGATGGAAAATAAAATAAACAATAAAGGAAGAGAAATAGTTAAGAGATAAATTATCAATTTTGTAAATTCTTGAAAAAATTAAGTTCTTAAACATGGAAATTTCTCTCAAATAAAAAAATGGGAACTGGAGAGATGCTTATCCAGATATTAATTAATGAGAACACTAAGTCTAAACTAATACATGAAGGATATTATAAAAACTTAAATAATTGAACGAAAAAAAAAATAAGCAGATTTATTGAACGTGTCATGCAATAATGAAATTGAATTTATAAGAAGGACATCACTTATTGGTGTCTATGAATTGGTGACATCACTGACCTGATACGTTGGTTTCATGATCAGTGATGATTGAAAAACCTTATATATTGTACACACAGAATTATATTTCAAAAAAGAAAGTCAAGGAGTAACACTTTGATTATGTCATAAATGTGTAATATCATGTCAGTGCATATTAAATATGCACAACAACATAACTGTAATATAATGTCAGGGGTATCATTGATGTAATATACATAATAATATACAAAATAATTGTACATAATATTTTTTGCACATGGTAAGTTTATATCTTATTAAAATACTTTCTCATCTTATTTTACTTTAAAATATCAAACTCTAATCCTAAACTTATTAAAATATCAGAATTTTCAATTGTGTCAAATTAATAGGACCAATAGAATATGAAAAAAAGTATGAGTGACTATTGTATATCAGATATGTAGACATAGAACTATAAAAATAAAGTAATATTTAATGATGGGGTTATTAATAATGAAGAGATTTTATGTCTAACATAGTTAAAGGTTCTTTATGGCTAAAATACAAGTTGACAAGAATCTTATTCTTATATTGGGATTGACACTTCTCATCATTCAAGTGTCTCTGATCATTGGTCTAGCATAATAGTGTTGGATAATTCGAGGAGGGGACAAATCATTGGTCTAGCATAATAGTGTTGGGTAATTCGAGGAGGGGACAAAACCAGGGAGATCTCACAAGAATGAGAACTGAGCCAAAATCACACAAAAAATGACATCACCTTCAACCCAAAACCTTAAGGTTTCTCATTACGAAATTTTTTTTACATAAAGCCAATCTTCCATTTTTGTCTTCCAAATATTATAATTGGAGCCATTCAGAGTAATTATGTTACATGTGTTAGTTTCCATTGTTCACCAAACCACAGGCTCAAAACCGATAAGCTCTGATGCCAGTTGATGGGAGTCAGGTAGCGGAAGCAATAAGATTCACTTTTATCAGAACAATATGGAAACACTCTGAATGCAATCAATCAATCCAAACAAAACCAATATGCAGTCGAAAACAGAAGAATATATCAACACCAATAATTAACGTGAGAAAAACTTTTTAATAGAGATTAAAAAACCCACAAGACGGTAAATACTCCACTAATACCAAAACAAAGGTACAATGAGTCTCACAAAATTAATCATAGAGCATATCAATAAAACTCTTCCTAATCCTCAAAACGGTCGCCAACAATGGCCCAAAAATATCAACAAATTGAAATTAATAAGGAAGAGTTCAAGAATCTCGTCACCAGAAAAATAGACAACGTTCACGAATTTTCTGGAAACAAATTACTGCTTTCATCTCAAATCCGACCGTCCAAAACAACAAACTCTGAGTGATAAAACTCCAATTAAAATTTCGGAGCAATTGGAGAAGATTTCACCGTTGGATTTCCGAAACAATCAAGACTGACAGTAACACGAACTTGCTGCGGGCAGCAGCTCTTCACAAAATTCCTGACACTTCTACAAACTTCCAGTAGATAATCACACCGTCCAAATTGAAGAAATATGAGTGAGGAATCTTCAATAAAAATTTCAGCTCAATCAGACAAAGTTTCACCGTTAGATCTTTAAAACAACCAACACATATTGCTATAGGAAATAGCTGCGAATTACCTCTCTCTCTTTTCTTCAAAGCAGTTGGTCACACACTTCTCCACACACACCAAAACTCTCACGGTGGTACACATAGTTGCACACCCAGGTACACACATAGTGACACACTCTTAAGGTTAGCCTTTTACTCTAATTATAATGATGCATTATATTGGGCCTGTCATGTGTCATAGACACACCAAAACATAATGGGTTTGGGCCTCATAAGAAGAGAAACAACCCAACCAATAAATCTTTCTTATATGTTGCTCAACTTTCTCATTTCTACCCAATGTGAGACTTAGACTTATACTAGGATACCTAACAAATAGAAGCATGTCTGTTTTGCAGGTACACATAAATGGTGAGATTGGATCAACTCCAGTAGTTGTGTGTAGCAAATGAATCAGAGGGAGTGTATGAATCTGACAGGGGCAAGTCATTCACTAAAAGCATAAGCGGATGTGGAGATAAGACCAAATTCAACAACTAAGATTAGCAGAGTGTTGGGAGAATCCAAGGGGACAACACCGGAGAGATCTTACAAGAATGAGAACAAGAGCCCAACACACAAGGGAATGACACCACCTCCAACTCAAAACCTTAAGGTATTAGGTTTGTGGGTCTTCTTTCTTATATGTTGCTCAACTTTCTCATTCCTACCCAATGTGGGACTTAGACTCACACTTGAATACCTAACAATCTCCCCCTCAAGTGTGAGTCCATCATCCACATTGATACACTCCCCCTCGAGTGGAAGCAACTGACCTCTTTCTTGTACCACCGTTCACACATTTATATGGGACACACTTGCCTAAAACTTCCATTAGGAAGACTTTCGATACAGGGTCACCCAAGCCGCAAACCATCGGCTCTGATACCACTTGTTGGGAAATCCAAGGGGAGAAACCTCAAGAATGAGACAAGAGCCAACCCATATAAGGGAATGACGTCACATTCAACCCAAAACCTTAACGCATTAGGTTTATGGGTCTTTTTTCTTATATGTATATAAGGGAATGGTGTCACATTCAACCCAAAACCTTAAGGCATTAGGTTTATGGGTTTTTTTTCTTATATGTTGCTCAACTTTCTCATTCTATGGGACTTAGACAAACACTTGAATACCTAATAATCTCCCCCTCAAGTGAGAGTCCCTCCTCCACATTGATACATTTCCCCTCCAACGGAAGCAAACGACCTCTTACTTGTACCGCCGTTCACACACTTATACGGGACACGCTTGCCTGAAATCTCCATCAGGAAGACTTTCGATACAGGGTCACCCAAGCCGCAAACCATGATACCACTTGTTGGGAGAATCCAAGGGAAAACATCGAGGAGATCTCACAAGAATGAGAACAAGAGCCCAACACACAAGGGAATGACACCACCTCCAACCCAAAACCTTACGGCATTAGATTTGTGGGTCTTCTTTCTTGTATGTTGCTTAACTTTCTCATTCCTACCTAATGTGGGACTTAGACTCACACTTGAATACCTAACACAAAGGTATCATAAGAAGTGTAGGAGTTTTGTTCAGGATTGTTCTAGATTGTGGATTTACTATACTTGGTTGTCATAGATTCATTTTTGTTAGATACTCTTACTTGTACAAATATCATACGTGGAACCAATGTGTTTGGTCTAATAATGTTTGAAATAGGTGTATAGGTTGTATTGATACACATTTCCAAGTCTATTATGATGTATAAGGGTTTGAGCACCCTTAAAGTGCTCTTTCTATTTAATTTATTTTTGGTTGTTTAAAAAAAATTATTTTAAAGATTTTAGGTAAAAATTAAGAATGATAATAAACTATTACTTATGAAAATAGTTTTACTACAATATCTCTCTTTCTTACCCTAAATGTATTATTTTTTTCACCTGCAAGTACAAACATTAGTACAAATAAAAGAAAATTTAACATTTCATCGAAAACCAAGAAAAATAAATTTGGATTTTGTTAAGAAAAAGTTGCAACTACATACTTGGAGACTATGAAATGAAAACTTTGGTAGATATATGATTCTAACCTTTGTTAGAAAAAGGAAAAATATACGAATCACTTACTTATTTGTCATATATATTACTTATTTGTCATATATATTTTTTAATACCTGATAAGCTCTACATGAAGATCTAACTTATTCTACAAGTCTATTTAGAAACATATTTTTGTTACAAGATCTTTCAAAAATTTGATGATTTGTTTTATATTATTATGTAATATATGTTTATTAAATATAATTATGAATATACACTATAGCATAATAAATTATTTATTTAAAAACTATGTTGTTATAAATTCTTTAAGTAAGATATAAATTTATCTTTTAATAATCTTATAAGATTGATCTTTTACGTAGATCAGCATACTTAAAATAAATAAATGCGTTTAATAGATTATAACAAATTTAATATAATAATGGTATTTATAAAAGTATAACTATTTACTTAAATGCATTGACTTGTTAGATCTAGAAAGACTTTTGAATCAAATATGTTTTGGAAGAAAAAAAAAAAAAAAACTAGGTCTAACCTGCTTCCAAGAAAATTGGTTTGATGGGAGCAAGTCATGGACTCCTCTAGCCTGCCTGACCTATTTCCAAACCTCTTTGAGACAAATGGAATAACTTTACTCTTTTTTATAAATGCATTACGAGTAAAAGATGAGTAGGCAATTACCAAGATGTGAGTTGGTAAAAAAAAATTAAAATCAAATATTTTTTATTTAAATTTGTAGAATGTTTGTTGAATTACTAATCTAATTTTAAGTGTAGTATTAATTTTGTTAAATATAAGATATTTTCAAAATAATTTTCAAAAAAGGAGTAGAAGATGTTTTAGAATTTAGAATTTGGATGACTTGTGTGAATGATCACTCCTAATTTTGATGATAATAAATAAATTTAAGTACTATATGAAATATATATATATTATTGGTTATAATAAATTTACAAATAATAATCTTATTTTTTAGATATTTTTAACCTATTTAAATGATATTGTACAAAAAAATTGTAGTTTTCTCATAGGTATATTTTCACTCACTTAAAATATTTAATTTTAATCTTTTTGAACTATAATATTGAATAAATTCATTATTTTGATTACAATTTACCTAATTAGGTTTATTTGAGATTTAACTACAATTATTTTAATTGTAACTTTTAATATAAAAAATGGTCTAATTCTTGTTGCAATAGACATTTTATCAGTGTATGCTAAGCTGGTGCAAAGTTTGAGAAGAGTGAGTTTGTCATTGATGTGCGTTGGTCTGATAGTCAAAGTCAAATTCATTTATTTGAAACAGATCTAGAAATAAAATATATGAAAGAAAAGTGGAAACAAAATATGAAATAAATAATTAGAAACAAATCCACAGAATCTAGAAAATTAAAAACAAAATCTTAGAGAAAAAAGAATAGGAGAATAAAATCTACAAAATATGAGACAAATAATATTAGAAACAATAAACATAATCTGAATCCAAAATCTGTAAGGAAAAAAATCTATAAATGGATACAAGTTATAAGTAAGAAGGACATCATATTACATTCCACATTAGAGACATTTTAACCTAGATACATCGTTGTTAGGTATCTAAGTGTGAGTCTATGTCCCACATTGAGTAGGAATGAGAAAGTTGAGGATTGTTTGTAAGTGAGATACTCGTGTTTGAAAATGTTTCCACTCGAGGGGGAGTGTACAAATATAGAAGAGGGACTCTCACTTGAGGGAGAGATTGTTAGGTATCCAAATGTGAGTCTAAGTCCCACGTTGAGTAGGAATGAGAAAGTTGAGCAACATATAAAAAAGAAGACTCACAAACCTAATGCCTTAAGGTTTTTGGTTGAAGATGGTATCATTCCCTTATGTGAGTTTGACTCTTGTCTCATTCTTATTGATCTCCTCGATTTCTCACCTAGACGATCTGGTCTTTTTGATTTATGCTTATGAATTATTTTTGAACACTTGTTGATAATTTAATTTTGTTTTTAATTGAAATTCTTGTTTAGTTTTATTTATTTTATAAAATTTATTATTTATTTAATTTAAGGGGTAAAATATAAAATTTTTACATATATACACTTGGACACGATATATATATATATATATATATATATATATATATATATATATATATATATA